>ERZ808240.1973-NODE-1973-length-23815-cov-33.893771_pt1 | contig 23815 bp, 35 predicted proteins | sample MGYA00521084_ERZ808240 | MGnify/ENA primary metagenome ERZ808240 (study PRJEB31516, sample SAMN03275571) | gut metagenome | biome: mammalia-associated habitat; material: feces | host: Papio cynocephalus | place: Kenya | collected 2012-08-06 ... | reverse complement strand
TACGGAGCGAAGAGTACGGAGCGAAGAAAAAGCGACCTGCTTCGTTGCACGTGAATTTCAAATCCTCACAACCGGGAGGTTGCTCCGGTGTTGAAATCCCCATTGCGCCTTGCATCTCATCTTTTTCTTCATCTCCTGATTTCAGATATTTGAAAAGAAGCCGATTGGAAGTTTCCGGTCGGCTTCTTTTTTTTGGGGGGGGTACTTGAGTAGTTGAATTGCTGAATAGTTGAATTTTGAGCGGCTTTAAGGGCTTTAGATGACTTGTTGCCGGTTATTCCTTATTGAGGCTGGACTTGACTTTGGCGGCGAGGGACTTGCCGACGAGAGCGGCGATGTCCTCCTCCGGGGCGGCGGCTATGCGGGCGACTGAGCCGAAGTGCAGGATGAGGCGCTGTTCTGTCTTGGGGCCTACGCCGGGGATTTTGCTGAGGGCCGACTCAATCTGGGTCTTGCTGCGGAGGCTGCGGTGGAAGGTGATTCCGAAGCGGTGCGCCTCGTCGCGAATCTGGCGGAGTACCTTGGATGCCTGCGAGTTCATGTCGAGGAAAAGAGGGTAGGGGTCTCCGACGCGGATGACTTCCTCAAGCCTTTTCGCAAGGCCTATGACTGTCAGCCTGTCCGTTAGTCCAAGCTCGTACAAAGCCTCATAGGCAGATGACAGCTGACCCTTGCCGCCGTCAATCACGATGAGCTGCGGAAGGTCGTCCGGAGCCTCAGCGAGCATCCTCGAATAGCGCCGGTTCACGACCTCCTTCATCGACGCGAAGTCGTTTGCCCCGACCACGGTCTTAATCTTGAAATGCCTGTAATCCTTCTTTGACGGCGCCGCGTCCCGGAATACCGTGCAGGAGGCCACAGGGTTCGTTCCCTGGATGTTCGAGTTGTCGAAGCACTCGATGTGGCGCGGCAGCTCCTTCATCCCGAGAGCATCGCGAAGTTCCTCCATGACCTTCATCCTGAAATTGTCCGGGTCTGTGTGCTCGCGCTGCTTCATGGCGTTGAACCTCATCTCCTTCGCGTTCTTCGCGCTCAGTTCCAGCAGCGCCAGCTTGTCCCCGCGCACAGGAATCCTGAACTCCACGCCTTCAATCTCCACGTCCGGCAGGAACGGAACTATGACCTCGCGCGACAGTCGTCCGAACTTGGCCTCGATCTCGCCTATGAATGTCCCCAGCACCGTTTCCCGTTCCTCCTCGATGTTCATCTTGAATCCGAGATTGAGCGACTGAACAACGGCTCCATCCACGACTCTCATGAAATTGCCGAAGGCTTCTCCCGGGTCAATTACTAGGGAGAAGACATCGTAGCTTCCGGGCATAGTGCTTTGAATCAAAGATTTGCTGTAGTGTTTGTCCAGCGCCTGCATCTTCATTTTATACTCCTGCGCCGCCTCGAAGTCCATCCTTTCCGCCGCCTCGGTCATAAGTTCCCGGTAGTGCGCAATCATCTCGCGCCCGCCTCCGCGCAGCAGCCTCACGACCTCCTCGATGTTGTCGCCATATTCCTTCTGCGAAATCCCCCCGCAGCAGCATCCCCTGCACCTCCCGATGTGGAAGTTCAGGCAGGGGCGCGTCTTGCCGCGCAGAATCGTCTCCGAGGTGATTTTGTTGTTGCAGGTCCGTATGGGATAGATGTCGTGGAACAGGTCAACCAGAGTTCTCGCGTGCATCACGCTCGAATAGGGACCGAAATAGCGCGAGCCGTCCCGCACGAGCCTTCGCGTGAGAAAGACTTTCGGAAACTCGTCGTTGCTCACGCATATCCACGGATATGTCTTCGAATCCTTGAGGAGTATGTTGTATTTCGGCTTGTACTGCTTTATGAGGTTGTTCTCCAACAGCAGCGCGTCCGCCTCAGTCTCTACGACCGAATACTGCGCGTCGGCAATCTTGGAGACCATTATCGCCGTCTTGCGCGTGAGCCTCTCCGGCGGCACGAAATACTGTGCCACCCTCTTGTGCAGGTTCTTTGCCTTTCCGACATAGATCACGGTTCCCTCCGAGTCGTAGTAACGATACACTCCCGGCTGATGCGGAAACAACGCAATCTTTTCCCGAACCGTCAAGTTTTTCTCCGATATATCCATATATTCCCGAATATCAATCAGTTCTGACCCTCGTTCTTTTTCGTGTCGCGTCCTCATTTTTCATCCTTACGCTCAAGACGCCGCCAGCTGACGAGCCCGTTCACGGAATTCATGAGATAGAAGACATACATTATCAGCGTTGGCACGGAGTGTTCCGTTCCTTTCGCAGCAAAGACAGACCACATGATTACCGTGAATATGTTAAAGACAATCCACAGCCACCACTGTTCCACGAACGCGAATGTCATCAGAGCCTGCGCGGCGATGCAGAGAACCGTCGTGAACGAGTCTATCCATGGCTGCTCGGCTCCTAAGTGCTTCAGGACGAACGCAAGCACCACCGTCAGCGCCGCGATTCCGGAGCCGATCAGTATGCGCATCCTGTCCGTGAGCCTGCGCGAGGTCACGGCATTCTCCGCGTCCGTCCCTGTCCCCGCGCCCCTGCGGCTCCACTGCCACCACCCGACGAACTGCATCGGGAAGTAGTACAGCGCATTCACCGCCGCATTCCCATAGGCAGTCGATTTCCATGAGATGTAGGCGTAGAGGCTTACCTGAACGATCCCGAACACATAGTTCCAGATGCTGCCCTTGGCCGCGAGCACGACGCAGACTATCCCGGCGACCGCCGCCGTGAACCCCAGCCAGTCGAAGCCTGCTGATGCAGTCACGACCGAATACGCGATGTTGCAGCCGATGACTCCAATAATGAGAAACCAGTCGAATGTTCCGAGTATATGTTTTCCTTTCATATTATAACTTGCTTGGGCAAAGTTATATCATATCCAGTCATTCTGCAAATGCCAGTTTCTTTTCGTCTGCCTCTGAATCAGCCACCGGCGTGTTCTGAACGCTGTTTTGGCTATTTAATATTTTTTTTCTAACTTTGCCAAGATTTTACGCTGCGGGAATTTCCGTGAGCCAAAGTTGAAAACATACGAAAATCGTAAAAACAAATAATAATTTAAAAGTTTCAATTATGTCCACAATTGCAGAAGAAGTGAAGGCAATCATTGTTGACAAGCTCGGCGTTGAACCGTCTGAGGTTACCGACAGCGCAAACTTCACTAACGATCTTGGTGCCGATTCGCTTGACAGCGTCGATCTTATCATGGCTCTTGAAAACAAGTTCGATCTTGAACCGGACGATGAGGCAGAAGGCAAGATAGCAACAGTTGCCGATGCAATCGCTTATGTCGAGAAGAAAGTAGCCGAGAAATCAGGCAAATAATTCTTCGGAAACGAAATTCAAAAAACGGACGCTCAATTTGAGTGTCCGTTTTTTGTTGTTCCTCCCTGTCATAAAAAGCAGAAAGAGAGGGGATGCATAAAAGGATGGGATGCAAGGCGCAAACGCGGCAGGCCGCCTTTTAGGCGCCCCGCTACTCTGTAGGGAAGGAGTATGTGATTGTCATCGTCGGCTTCTTCTCTGCGGATTTCGGGCCGTACAGCTTGCAGCTGTAGTAGCGGTCCTTGTCGAGTTCCGTGGATGTGCTGGCACTTGTGGAACTTGACTGGGAGGCGTATGCGGCCATCATCATATAGTTATAGTAGTTGTTGTAGTAGCTTCCGTAGCCGTAACTGCCGTAACCGTAGCCGTAACCGCCGTAGCCATATCCTCCGTAGCCGTTGTAGAGGCTGTTGTAGTAAGAACTGTAGGCGAGGGCGTTGAGATAGTCGTTATAGGAGGAACTGCCCGAAGAACTTGTCGTCTCGTTGGTCTCGGAATGCATTATCAGCATCCAGATGTCATACTGGGACACCCTCTTTGCGTAGTCCTCGTCACTTTCCTCATCCTTCTTTGACAGACGGAGAAGTTCCTGGATGTGGTGGCTCACGTCAGGCTGGTAGCAGTCGAGCGAACGGTTGATGTCACCCTGGTTCTCGCTTGAAACGCTCGCGTCCGTGAGTCCCGCGTAGGAGACGACCTCCTGCTCCTTGCTCCCGTCCTCCGTCTTTATGGTCCGTGTTCCCACAAGACGGCAGGTCGGGCTGAGAATCTTCGGCCAGCATCCGGAACCGCTGTAGTCCGCGTCGGTCTCGTACGGCAGCCGTATCGTCGCCTTGTTGACTACAATCTTGCCGTCGGCGATGGTCTTCTCAACAATGTCCTTCTTCTCTTCCTCACTCATGTCCGCCGAAGCCTCGTCCTTGTTGAGGTTTTCCAGCAGTGACTTCCGGATTGCCTCCGTCACTGCCTGCCGGAGACCTTCCGCCCTGATGACAGGCTTCATCCCGCAGCCTCCGCCGATATATATGGTCTCGCCCTCCGCGGCGGGCGGAGTCCTGTTCTCGCTGCGGCAGATGTTGAAGGAGTACTGAGTCGGCAGGCTCGTGCTGCTCTCTCCGATGAAAGAAGCGGCTCCCACCATAAACACGAACGACGTGTCAATAGGGCCGCGGTCGTCGAAGGTGGAGCGGATGCTCAGTTCCGCGTAGTTTCCGGTGATATAGCCGTAGTCGTTGGTGCTGACGGCGACCTTGAACATATTTATTCTGCCGCTGCCGGAGGCCGACCTGTCGGCGCGTATGCATATTCCCGGAAGTTCCTTTATGTAGTGGCTCACTGAGTCCAGCTTCATCCCGGAGAGTTTCTTTATGTATTTTTCCCCGAACTCGCGCGTGAAGTCGAACGAGAGCGAGTCTCCGCCGTTATAGGTCGGGACACCTTCGGTTATTGTGCCGAGAGACGTGTCATACAGCCCGTCAGTGCCTTTCCCGGCATAGATGATTTCCTGATCGAGCGGTTTCTGAAGCTCATAGACCCTGATGTTCTGGATTATATGCTCCTGATTCGCGTCCTTGACCGAGAGGGTGTCCAGCCCCACCGCGAAATGAAAGCGCACGAACTCCGGATTCTCGCCGAGGGTGAACTCCGCCGTGTCCGCAATCGGAATCAGTGAGAACGCCGCCTCGCGCTCGTCCCAGCCGAAGTCGCTGTCCTCAATGCCTCCGACACAGATTCTTCTTGAACTGTATCCTCCGAGCTCGTCGGCCTGCGCCATCCCGATGCTCTCAATGTCAAGACTTGTGTTTATGACCTGCCACTTGTGCGATGCGGGAATGTAGTCCTGTCCGAGCGTGTCATCGACACTGATGCAGGAAACTCCGCAAAGCGCGGCCGCAGCCGCCGTGCAGACCACCGTCAATTTTCCAAAAACTTCCATTACAGGCTGTCGTAAAAACTGTTATAAGCGTCAATGTAGGAGCCGTCGGCGAGTGCCGCCGCGTCGTAAGGCAGTGTCCTGACCCCCTCCCTTGTGCAGAAGTCCGTGATTTCCGCAGGTATTCCGGCGCTGCCGAATATCACTCCGTCGGACCAGTGCACCGCGAGCTTAGCAAGGTCTGTGCCGCCCGCGCCTTCAAGCAGTTCAGTGTCAGCGTCGCTTATGTTCCCGAATTTCACGAGTTTTCTGAATTCCGGGGCGAAAGCCGCCGTCGGGGTGTCGTCGTAGAGGGAGAGAACCACCTTGCTTCCCGAGAAGATGGGGTCGTCGATGTAGGCCTTCTTCAGATAGAGCGGCAGGATGTGGGAAATCCATCCGTGGCAGTGAATCACGTCCGGAGCCCATCTGAGCTTCTTCACGGTCTCAAGCACGCCTCTGGCGAAGAAAATCGCCCTTTCGTCGTTGTCCTTGAAAAACTCCCCGCTTTCGCTCGCGAAGGTCTGCTTTCTGTGGAAGTAGTCCTCGTTGTCAATGAAATAGACCTGCATCCGCGCCGGAGATATTGACGCGACCTTGATTACCAGCGGCCTGTCAACATCGTTGATTATGATGTTCATCCCCGAGAGCCGGATGACCTCGTGGAGCTGGTTCTTCCTCTCGTTTATGCAGCCGTACCGAGGCATGAACGAGCGGATTTCCTTCTTTCGCTCCTGGATTCCCTGAGGCAGGTATCTGCCGATGTTCGCAATGTCCGATTCCGGAAGATACGGGTATATCTCGGAATTGACAAACAGGACTCTCTTGGTGGAATTTCCCATAGTGAATTTTATTTTACACAAATCTCTACAAAGATAATAATAATTTTTTATAAAATCGCTAACTTTGGCGGCTGTACGCTTTTCTGCCCCGGCGGGAATGCGCTATTTGACAGAAAGTTATGAGTTTGAACGACAATAAGATAATAAGGCGGCGGTATGTCCGTGCGATGCTCTCGTCCGTTGTCAGCATCTCCCTCGTGCTGCTCCTCGTCGGCATTTCCGGCCTGCTGCTCGTCTCCGAACGCGGCGTGTCGGACTATCTGCGGGAGAATATGCAGGTCAGCGTGATGATGAAGCGCGATGTCGGAGAGTCCGCGACCCTGAGGTACAAGAAATCCATCGACGCAGAGCCTTTCGTGAAAAGCTCTTCATATGTTTCGAAGGAACAGGGCGCGGAGGAGATGGCTCAGCTTCTCGGCGAGGATTTTCTCGGAGTGTTCGAGACGGCTCCGATTCCGGCGTCAATCAATCTGACGCTCAAGGCCGGGTATGTCTCTCCCGATTCCCTCGCCATGGTGAAGTCCGTACTCGAAAAGTCCCCGGAAGTGGAGGAGGTGGTCTATCAGCAGTCGCTGGTGGAGGCGCTGAACTCGAACCTGAGCAAGATTTCGCTTTTTCTCGCGGTGTTCATCGCACTGCTGCTGTTCATCTCGTTCGTCCTGATTAACAATACGGTGCGGCTCAGCATCTACTCGAAGCGCTTTTCGATACACACGATGAAGATGGTCGGGGCTACGGGGGCGTTCATTCGCAGGCCGTTCCTGCTCCAGAGCGCGTTTCAGGGACTTTTCGCCTCGTTTGCCGCCATAATCATGATAATCGCGGGGCTGTTCCTGCTCAAGGGTCAGTTCGCGCAGCTGTTCTCGGTGTTCAATGCGGGGATGCTGCTGGAGGTGATTGCGATAGTGGTGGCGAGCGGACTTCTCATCTGCCTCACGAGCACATGGTTCACCGTGAACAGGCTGCTGTCGCTGAACAAGGCGGAGCTGTATTATTGACGTGACGTCAGGGCGTGGATGCTGAAGGAATGCGCCCGTGTGAAAAAGGAAATATTGAAGAAAACGGAGATATATGGACAAGAACACTAAAGAATCGAAGGATATGGCTATGACCCCGAGGGGTCTGAGGCTTCTGCTTGCCGGGCTTATTGTGATGGCCGCAGGCTATATCCTGATGTGCGGAGGCGCGAGCGATGACCCGAAGGTCTTCAGCTACGCGATATTTGATTTCCGGAGGCTCGTGGCCGCGCCTCTGGTGATTCTCGCCGGCATTGTGGTCGAGATTGTGGCAATAATGGGTGTGAACAAAAAGAAATAGGTATGAGCTGGTTCGAAGCGATATTATTGGGCTTGCTGCAGGGGCTGACGGAGTTTCTGCCGGTGAGCAGCAGCGGGCATCTTCAGATTGGAAAGGAACTGCTCGGGATTGACGCCGGGGAAGACCTCGTGTTTGAGGTGGTCGTGCACGCCGCCACGGTCCTGAGCACGATTGTGGTGTTCCGCAGGCAGCTTTGGGGACTTTTGAAGTCGCTTTTCGTCAAGGACGGGCTCTTCAGGAGCATCGCGCATCCCTCGCGCTTCAACGACGGGACGGACTATGTGCTGAAAATCTGCGTGTCGATGATTCCCGTGTTCATCGTCGGGATGTTCTTCAAGGATGCCGTGGAGAGCATTTTCGGCTCGTCGATATATGTGGTCGCCGGCGCTCTGCTCGTGACCGCGCTGCTGCTTCTGCTCTCGGACAACGCCTCAAAGCTGAAATTCGGCGGCTGCCGGAGCTGCTGCAAGTACAAGTCTCCGATTGAGGCCGCCGGGTTTTCGCCGGTGAAGGACGGGGAGGACGGAATCTCTGGCGTCGCATCCGATGGCTCGCGCAAGCCGGATGGGGCGGCCGTGCGCAACGGCATCTCCTACTGGCAGGCGTTTGTCGTGGGGCTCGGTCAGGCCGTCGCGGTTCTTCCGGGACTTTCCCGCTCTGGCACGACCATCGCCACCGGACTTCTCTGCGGCGTGAAGCGCGATGTGATTGCGCAGTTTTCCTTCCTGATGGTTCTCGTGCCGATTCTCGGCGAGGCTTTCCTTGAGATTGTCGGAGGGGAGATGGCGGCGTCGACTGTCGGGGCGCTTCCTCTCCTGCTCGGGTTCGTCTCGGCGTTCGTCGCGGGACTTTTTGCCTGCAAAGTGATGATTGCTCTCGTGAAGAAGACGAAACTCGGCTGGTTCTCTCTCTACTGCGCCGTCGTCGCCGTCCTCATATTCATATTTGCATAATCCGGCACTCCCGTATCCCCGAACGCAGATGACAAGGAACCTCACATATTTCGTCGCCGACGTGCACCTCGGCTGTGATGTCCTCAATCCTCAGGACAGGGAGGCGCGTTTTGTGGGCTTTCTGAAATCGCTGCCGGAAGAGACTGAAAGTCTCTATCTGCTCGGGGACATCTGGGACTTCTGGTACGAGTACCGTGACGTGGTCCCAAAGGGCTATGTGCGGGTGTTCGCGGCGCTCCTCGACCTCATGGACCGGGGCGTGAACGTCTGGTTCTTCCGGGGCAACCACGATGTCTGGAGCTACTCCTATTTCGAGTCTCTCGGAATGAAGCGGCTTGAGCAGCCCTATGTCACGACCATCTCCGGCAAGGTCTTCTGCCTCGGGCACGGCGACGGTCTCGGTCCCGTCCCGCACGGCTACCGCGTCTTGTCCGGCATCTTCCACTGCCGCCCGCTCCAGAGGCTCTTCAGCACCCTGCACCCGTGGCTCGCCTTCCGGCTGGGCAACACATGGTCGAAGCGCAACCGTCTGAGGCACAAGACCGAGTATGTCTTCCGGGGCGAGGACGAGCCGCTCTACAGGTTCGCCGAGTCGATGGGGGAAAAGCGGCACATAGACTACTTCATCTTCGGCCACTTCCACTCATGGGTCGATCTCCGTCTCCCCTGCGGAGCGAATTTCCGCATGGTAAAGGACTGGTTCCGCTCCTCTCCCTACCTCGTCTGGGACGGCGAATCGCTCCAATCCGCCGAGTATCGGGCAAGGTGACCGGATGCGGCAGTCTCTTTTTCTCTGTGAAAATCAATGAAATATAATTTAATTCAATGAATATGAAACGTATTATTTCAATTTTGGCAATGCTGTTCATCGGCGCTCTCGCCGCGTCGGGACTCAGAGCTCAGACCCTCGGCGGGACTCAGACCATCGACGTCACTGAGCGGGTTACGGGCGTTTCTTCACTTGAGGGGGTTCTCACCTGTTACAGAGGCAACCTTATGATGAACGGCCGGGTGCTCACCCCGGCGGAAATGTCCGTCATCTTCCCTTCCAATGTCTTCGCTTCCGCGACCGGAGGGCAGAGAATGCGCCGCGCCGGCAAGGGAATGATGATAGGCGGCGGCATCGCGACGGGCGTCGGTTTCCTTGCCTATCTCGGAGGACTTGCCGCGATAAACAATTCCTCGGCTGACGGCGGTTATGGGGGATTCATGCTGGCATATTGCGGTATGATTGATTTTGTCGTCGGCGCCGGTGTCCTTGCCGGCGGCATTGCCGTCTATTGTGTCGGAAACGGCCGAATCAGAAGGGCCGTGAATGCCTACAACTCAATGCGTTCCCGTGAATATACTTTGAACATCGGCGCTACCCCGCATGGTCTGGGGGTTTCATTGGCATTTTAGTCCTATTCCTCGGCCGGCTTCCAGCAGCGGTATTTCTCGGGAATCTCGACCACGGGCGGGTCTTTCCAGAACAGCGACCAGTAAAGCATCGGAAAGTCCCCGTCCTTCCACAGCTGCACCAGCTCCTCCACCTGCGCGTCCTCGCCCTGAGGGTCGTAGGGCTTCTTCATGTCCTCGTCGAACATCCTCGCCACGCCCTGCCAGAATCCGGCTGTGATGCCGCCCTTGTAGCCGCGTATCAGCTCGTATGACGTGTGCCCGGTCTCGCGGTCTATCAGTTTCATAATCAGCATCCCCTGCGTCACGGTAAGGTTTCTCATCTGCTTCTCGAACACTCCGAACAGCTCCTTCTGGAGGTGGTTGATGTAGCGCTCCTTCCGCAGCCCCGTCAGATGGTCGGCGGCAATCACGCTGTCCGTCTCCTGAACCATCCTCTTGGCCACGAGCGCGTAGGGATAGGCCTTGCTGAAATTGTGCACGAGCCTGTAGTATTTCCGCCATTCCTTCCCCTTCTGCCTTGGCATCCTCTGGAACACGCGGGCCGGGCGTATGCTGTCATAATAGACGGTGTCCCCGTTCTCCACGGCATATTCCAGAAATCCTCCCGTCTTTTTTGTGCGCTCCTGCGCGTCCGAACTCAACGAGGCCGCGCCCCCGAATACGAGGACGATGAGGATAGATATGAGCCGGAGGCGTTTCATTTCTTTATGTGTATTTTGTATGTGCCCGCTTGCTTCTGAGTTTCCGCATATCCTGCAAAAATAATCATTTCCCTCGTCATGTCGTCAATCGGCGGGCAAATATATGTCGTGATGTCTCGTGCCGTCCGTCCCGCGATATCGTTTTCCATTCGGTCGAAAATGAATGAATATATTTTTCATCAATCCTTGTAATCCCTTGAAAATGGAAAAGTTAATCTGCTAAAAATGCGGTCAAAAAAGTTTGAAATTTTCTGTAAAAAAGTTGCCGTTTCAATATTTTTTTGTAACTTTGCAGTCCCAAAATTGAGGGGTAGTATGCCCAACTGTCTATCACTCAATGGTTTAGAGGGAAAGGTTGAATAATTTATAATTCAAAAGTAATAAGACAATGTTACAACCAAAGAAAACAAAGTTTAGGAGGCAGCAGAAAGGCCGCATGAAGGGTCTTGCCCAGAGAGGCAACCAGCTCGCGTTCGGCTCTTTCGGCATCAAGACCTTGGAAAATTGTTGGCTTACAGGTCGTCAGATTGAGGCTGCCCGTCAGGCGGTGTCGCGTTACATGAAGCGTGAGGGTAAAATCTGGATCAGAATCTTCCCTGACAAGCCTTACACAAGGAAGCCTGCCGAGGTCCGAATGGGTAAAGGAAAGGGTAATCCGGAGGGATTCGTGTGCCCTGTTACCCCCGGGCGCATTCTCATCGAGGCCGAGGGCGTTCCGATGGAGATTGCAAAGGAGGCGCTTCGCCTCGGCGCTCAGAAGCTCCCTGTAACCACAAAGTTCGTGGTACGCAGAGACTATGTTGAATAATTTAATGGAGAGCAGAAAGTTATGAAAATCACAGAAGTACGTGAAATGTCGGTCGCAGATCTTCGTGACCGCATCGCGGTTGAGAAAGCCAACCTTTCTACAATGAAAATGAATCACGCCATCTCTCCGTTAGAGGATACGTCGAAAATCAAGAAGGCACGGAAGGACATCGCGCGCATGATGTTCGTCCTTGCAGAAAAAGAGAAACAGAACTAAATTGAATTCTCATGGAAAGAAATCTTCGCAAGGAAAGAATAGGTGTTGTGGTAAGCAACAAGATGGACAAGTCCATCGTGGTTGCCGTCAAGACAAAGGAAATGCACCCGATGTACGGCAAGTTCGTGAAGAAGACCACCAAGTTCGTCGCTCATGACGAGAAGAACGAGTGCAGTGTAGGCGACACTGTCCTCATCATGGAGACCCGTCCCCTGAGCAAGACAAAGAACTGGAGATTAGTTGAAATCGTAGAAAAAGTTAAGTAACAATGATACAGCAGGAATCACGTTTACAGGTGGCAGACAACAGCGGCGCGAAGGAGGTCCTTTGCATCCGTGTTCTGGGTGGTACCCGTCACCGTTATGCAAGAGTGGGCGACAAGATTGTCGTTGCAGTCAAGAGCGCTATCCCTGGCGGTGACGCGAAGAAGGGCTCTGTCTCAAAGGCTGTTGTTGTCCGCACAAAGAAAGAGATTCGCCGTCCGGACGGTTCTTACATCCGTTTCGACGACAACGCTTGCGTCCTTCTCAACAATCAGGGTGAGGTTCGTGGAACACGTATCTTCGGCCCTGTTGCAAGGGAGCTTCGCGAGAACTATATGAAAATCGTTTCACTGGCACCGGAGGTCCTCTAATTGTAATTATTATGAAAAGAATTAAAAAAGGCGACACCGTATTTGTAAATGCCGGTAACGACAAGGGAAAGACCGGTAAGGTGCTTGAGATTCTCACGGACAAGAACCGCGCGATTGTAGAGGGCATCAACATCGTGTCAAAGCACACCAAACCAAACGCAAAGAATCCTCAGGGAGGAATCATCAAACAGGAAGCTGGAATCCACATCTCCAACCTTCAGCTCATCGACCCTGCGAAGGGCGGCGCAACCCGCGTGGGCTTCAAGATCAAGGAGGATGGCACTAAGGTTCGTGTTTCCAAAAAATCAGGGGAGGAGATTAAGTAATGGCAGCAAAGAAACAGGCAGCCGCTCCGGCAGCACAGACAGTACCGGCAGGATATGTCCCTGCACTTAAGAAACTCTATAAGGAAGAGATTATCGCGAAGCTCACGAAGCAGTTCGGCTACTCTACCGTGATGCAGGTTCCTAAGCTCGTGAAGATTACCATCAACGAGGGCGTGGGCGACGCGACCGGCGACAAGAAGCTCGTCGAGGTGGCTCAGCAGGAACTTACCGCAATCACGGGACAGAAGGCAATCGTGACCGCTTCAAGGAAGGATATTTCCAACTTCAAGCTCCGTAAGGGAATGCCTATCGGAACGAAGGTCACCCTGCGCAACGTGAAGATGTACGAGTTCCTTGAGAGGCTCATCCGCATCTCCCTTCCGCGTATCCGCGACTTCAACGGAATCTCCGAGAAGATGGACGGCAAGGGTAACTACACGCTCGGAATCAAGGAGCAGATCATATTCCCGGAAATCGACATCGACAAGATTACGAAGATTCTCGGAATGGAAATCACTTTCGTGACTACAGCCAAGACCGACGAGGAGGCTTATGCGCTTCTTTCCGCATTCGGTCTGCCTTTCAAGAAAAATAACAAATAAAGACTCAGAAGATGGCAAAAGAATCAATGAAAGCCCGCGAGGTTAAGCGCGCGAAGCTGGTTGCTAAATACGCCGAGAAGAGGAAGGCTCTCAAGGAGGCAGGTGACTGGGCGGCTCTCGACAAGCTCCCTAAGAACTCAAGCCCTTGCCGTATGCACAACCGCTGCTCTCTTACGGGAAGGCCGAAGGGTTACATGAGGATGTTCGGCATCAGCCGTATCCAGTTCCGCGAGATGGCAAGCAACGGTCTCATCCCGGGTGTCAAGAAGGCAAGCTGGTAACAGGGAACAAGTTTATTACAAATATTTATTATCAATTCGGATATCGGGCGCCTCAGGGCGTCGTGAAATCCACTAAAAAGGATTTAAAAATGACTGATCCAATTGCAGATTACCTTACAAGGGTTCGCAACGCCTACGCGGTAGGCAAGAAGGTCGTTGAGGTTCCGGCTTCAAAGATTAAGCTGGCAATCACGAAGATTCTCTGCGAGAAAGGCTACATCCTCAGCTACAAGGTCGTTGAGGGAACTCCTTTCAACACAATCAAAATCGCTCTGAAGTACCATCCTCAGACCAAGGCTGCGGCCATCAAGCACATCGAGCGCATTTCGAGACCGGGTCTCCGAAAGTATGTCGATGTCGAGAACATGCCGCGCGTCCTGAACGGACTCGGAATCGCGGTTATTTCAACTTCAAAGGGTGTCATCACTGACAAGGAAGCCAAGGAGCTCAACGTCGGCGGTGAGGTTCTCTGTTATGTTTATTAATCTAAAAACTGAAGAATAATGTCAAGAATTGGTAAATTGCCTGTACACCTTCCTGCCGGCGTGACCGTAGAGGTTGCCGCCGGAAACGTGGTTAAGGTTAAAGGACCTCTCGGACAGCTCAGCCAGAAGGTTGATCCGGACATCACCGTCACCGTAGAGGGAAATGAAGTAAAATTGGCACGCCCGACAGATCTTCCTCGTCACCGCTCGATGCACGGTCTCTACCGCGCTCTCATCCATAACATGGTGGTCGGCGTTTCTGAGGGCTATACAATCCGTCAGGAGCTTGTCGGCGTGGGTTACCGTGTCGAGGTCGCCGGTCAGATGGCGGTCTTCGCCCTCGGTTTCTCACACGAGATTCACTTCCGGCTTCCGGCCGAGATAAAGGCTGAGGCCGAGCCGGTGAAGAAGGGACAGAATCCGGTGCTCGTCCTCAAGAGCTGTGACAAGCAGCTTATCGGGCAGGTCGCAGCCAAGATCCGCTCATTCCGCAAGCCTGAGCCATACAAGGGCAAGGGTATCAAGTTCGTCGGCGAGACGCTTCGTCGCAAGGCCGGTAAATCAGCAGGCGCTAAATAATAGGAGGACTAAGTTATGGCATTGAATAAGATTGAAAGAAGAAAAAGGATTCACTACCGTATTCGTAAAGTCGTTAATGGTACTGCTGAGAGACCGAGAATGGTTGTGTTCAGAAGCAACAAGCAGATTTACGTTCAGGTTGTTGACGACTTGAAGGGCATCACCCTCGCTGCCGCCGCTTCAAATGACAAGGAACTTGCCGCTGACTGCAAGGGCAAGACCGGCGTCGAGGCTGCCGCAATCGTTGGAAAGAAGATAGCGGAGCGTGCCCTCGCAAAGGGAATCACTACGATTTCCTTCGACCGTGGAGGCTACCTCTATCACGGACGTGTTAAAAGTTTGGCTGATGCTGCCCGTGAAGGTGGCCTGATTTTCTAAAAAATTGAGACTATGGCAAATACAAATGTTAAGAAAGTAAAGACATCTGACCTTGAGCTCAAGGACAGACTTGTTGCCATCCAGAGAGTGACCAAGGTCACCAAGGGTGGTCGTCACTTCAGTTTTGCAGCCATTGTTGTTGTGGGTGACGAGAACGGCGTTGTCGGTTATGGTCTCGGTAAGGCCAATGAGGTCACTACGGCAATCTCCAAGGGTGTAGAGGATGCGAAGAAGAATCTCGTGAAGGTTCCTGTTCTCAATCACACTATCCCTCACGAGCAGGAGGCAAAGTTCGGCGGCGCTCGCGTCTTCATGAAGCCTGCTGCCCCGGGTACCGGAGTTAAGGCCGGCGGTGCGATGCGTGTCGTTTTCGAGTCGGTCGGAATCCACAATGTCCTCGCGAAGTCAAAGGGCTCTTCAAACCCTCACAACCTCGTGAAGGCTACCGTTGCGGCTCTCACTGAAATGCGTGACGCCTACACTGTCGCAGGACTCCGCGGCATTCCTATGAGCAGAGTGTTTAAAGGTTAAGGAGGACTGAACTATGGCAAAAGTAAAGATTACTCAGATTAAGAGCAGGAGCGGAGCTACGAAGAGGCAGATTGCGAACCTCGCGTCACTCGGAATCCACAGGCTTCACCAGGCCGTTGAAGTCGAGCTCACCCCTGTGACCAAGGGAATGCTTGAGAAAGTTCTTCACCTTGTTACGGTTGAGGAAGTAAAATAATTGGAGGGACAGAATATGAAATTGAATAATTTGACACCTGCAAAAGGTTCCAAGGGAAGAGAGAAGAGAATCGGACGCGGTGAGGGTTCAGGACACGGCGGAACATCAACTCGTGGTCACAAGGGCGCTCAGGCTCGTTCGGGCTACTCTCGCAAGAACGGATTCGAGGGCGGTCAGATGCCTATCCAGCGCCGTCTCCCGAAGTTCGGATTCACCAACCCTACCCGTGTTGAGTACAAGGCAATCAATGTCGCTGTCCTTCAGGCAATAGCCGAGGAGAACAAGATTGAGGTCATCACGCTTGACACTCTCAGGGACGCCGGATATGCCGGAAAGAACGATCTCGTGAAGATTCTCGGCAACGGCGAACTCAGTGCCAAGGTTGAGGTCACCGCACACGCGTTCTCAAAGAGCGCAATCGCGAAGATTGAGGCTGCCGGCGGAAAAGCTAACACAATTGAACAGCAATAATGAAGAAGTTTATTCAGACAATCAAGAACATCTTCAAGATTGAGGAACTCAGGAAGAGAATCGGCTACACGCTGCTTCTCATCCTTGTCTATCGGCTCGGAAGCTTCATCGTGCTTCCGGGCATAGACGCTTCCCAGCTCGCCAAGATGCAGGACTTCGCCCAGGAAGGTCTCGTAGGCCTCCTCGACATGTTCTCCGGCGGCGCGTTCGGAAACGCTTCAATCTTCGCGCTGGGTGTGATGCCGTACATCTCGGCCTCAATCGTCATCCAGCTTCTTGGTGTTTTCGTCCCTTACTTCCGCAAGATGCAGATGGAGGGCGAAAGCGGACGGAGAAAGATGAATCAGTACACAAGGTATCTCACCATCCTGATTCTCTGCATCCAGGGTCCTGCCTATATGGCCGCTCTTCACCAGCAGGTTCCTGCCAGCGCGTTCGTGGCTGTCAATCAGCTCGGCTGGTCTAACTTCTGGTTCAATCTCGTTTCGACCGTAATTCTCATCGGCGGCACCATGTTCGTGATGTGGCTCGGCGAGAGAATCACTGACCGAGGAATCGGCAACGGTATCTCCCTCATCATCATGGTCGGAATCATCGCGCGCCTTCCGTTCGCGCTCGGCGCCGAGATTTCAGCGAAGTTCAGCACGTCTCTCGGAGGTGCGCTTCTCCTCATCATTGAGCTCGTGATTCTCTTCTTCGTGTTCGTCGCGGCCATCGCGCTGGTACAGGCGGTGAGGAAGGTTCCTGTTCAGTATGCCAAGAGGGTTGTCGGAAACAAGCAGTACGGCGGCGTCCGCCAGTACATCCCTATGAAGATCAACGCGGCAGGCGTGATGCCTATCATCTTCGCGCAGGCCCTGATGCTCTTCCCGCTCATCTTCTCAAGATTTGACGCGACGAGGGGACTGGCTGCCGTGTTCAGCAACTACACCGGATTCTGGTACAACTTCGTGTTCGCGATTCTCGTCATTCTATTCACCTATTTCTACACGGCCGTGACTGTCAACCCGACTATGATGGCCGAGGAAATGAGGAAGAACGGCGGGTTCATACCGGGCGTTAAGCCGGGCAAGAAGACCGTTGAGTACCTTGACTCAATCATGTCGAGGGTGACTCTTCCGGGCTCAATCTTCCTTGCCGCCATCGCGATTCTCCCGGCGTTCGCAATGTTGCTCGGAGTCAACAACAAGTTCGCGGGCTTCTATGGAGGTACTTCCCTCCTGATTCTCGTCGGAGTTGTTCTTGACACGCTCCAGCAGATTGAAAGCTATCTTTTGATGCGTCATTATGACGGACTGATGAAGACCGGTCGTCTGAAAGGACGTTCAGGTATGTAATTCGATAAAGTTCATTGGAGAATGGTTGCGCCGAAAACAGAGGAAGAAATAGAGCTGATGCGCGAGAACGCGATTCTCGTATCCAAGACATTGGCGGAAGTCGGTAAGATGGTCGCTCCTGGTGTGACAACTCTTGAGTTGAATAGGGTGGCCGAGACTTTTATCCGTGACAACGGAGCTATACCAAGCTTCCTCGGCTTTGACGGTTTCCCGGCGGCGCTCTGCATGTCCGTAAACGATGTCGTCGTGCACGGTTTTCCGTCCGACTATGTCCTTAAGGAAGGGGACATCGTTTCCGTGGATTGCGGAACTTACTACAGAGGCTACAACGGCGATTCGGCCTACACTTTCCCTGTCGGGGAGGTGGATGCCGAAACCGCCGAACTCCTCAGGGTAACGAAGGAATCCCTCTACAGGGGCATTGCGGCGGCGGTTGACGGGGCGCGCGTGGGCGATATAGGACACGCGGTGCAGTCGTATGCGGAGTCATTCGGTTTCGGTGTCGTCCGTGAGCTTGAAGGCCACGGAATAGGCACGAAGATGCACGAGTCCCCCGGCATTCCCAACTACGGAAGGCAGGGACACGGACCGAAGCTGAGAAACGGGATGACCATCTGTATCGAGCCGATGATTACGGCAGGGTCAAAGAACGTGTATCTGGACAAAAATGGTTGGGCTGTCCACACGTCGGATCACCGGAACGCGGCTCATTACGAGCTTACGGTTGTTGTCAGAAAGGGTCACGCAGAGCAGCTTTCGACCTTTGAATACATCGAGAACAGTGTTAAATTTTAATGTGATATTTTATGCCGAAGCAATCAGCAATCGAACAGGAAGGCGTCATCATCGAGACTCTGCCGAACGCGATGTTCAAGGTGGAGCTTGAGAACGGTCACGTCATCATCGCCCACATCTCCGGAAAGATGAGGATGAACTACATCAAGATTCTCCCCGGCGACAAGGTGAAAGTCGAAATGTCACCTTATGATTTATCAAAAGGAAGAATTTCTTTCAGATATAAATAAAATCATTAGCTATGAAAGTTAAAACATCCATAAAGAAGCGCAGCGAAGACTGCAAGATCGTGAAGCGCAAGGGGCGTCTCTACGTGATCTGCAAGAAGAACCCGAAGTTCAAGATGCGCCAGGGATAATCACTGATTTGTTAACAATTTAAGCATTAAGAATAATTATGGCAAGAATAGCCGGTGTTGATTTACCTAACAACAAGAGGGGAGAGATAGGTCTGACCTATATCTTCGGAATCGGTCGCAGCACAGCAAGGAAGATTCTTTCCGAGCTTGGCATCGATTATGACATCAAGTGCGGTGACTGGAACGATGAGCAGGTTGCGGGCATCCGCAGCGTCATCTCCAACGAGTACAAGATTGAGGGTGAACTCCGTTCAAGCATCCAGATGAACATCAAGCGTCTGATGGATATCGGTTGCTACCGTGGCATCCGCCACCGTCTCGGACTCCCTGTCCGCGGCCAGAGCACCAAGAACAACGCCCGTACGAGAAAGGGTAAGAAGAAAACTGTTGCCAACAAGAAGAAGGCAACCAAATAGTCGATGAATTATGGCAAAGAAAACAACAACAGCAAAAAAGAGAGTTGTAAAGGTTGACGCTTGTGGCGAGGCTCATATTTCATCAACCTTCAACAATGTGATTATCTCGCTGACCAACAGCATCGGGCAGGTGATCAGCTGGTCCTCTGCCGGAAAGAGCGGTTTCAGGGGATCAAAGAAGAACACTCCTTACGCAGCTCAGGTTGCCGCAGAGGATTGTGCAAAGACGGCTTACGACCTCGGCCTCCGCAAGGTAAAGGCTTATGTCAAGGGTCCTGGCGCAGGGCGTGAGTCCGCAATCAGAACCATCCACGGTGCAGGTATCGAAGTTACTGAGATTATCGACGTCACTCCTATGCCGCACAACGGTTGCCGCCCTAAGGGACGTCGTAAGGTTTAATGTGTAACAATCTAAAGCAAGAATTACTATGGCAAGATATACTGGACCAAGTACTAAAATCGCGCGTAAGTTCGGCGAGCCGATTTACGGGACGGATAAGGACTTTGAGAAGAGAAATTATCCTCCGGGACAGCACGGCCTCGCGAGCAAGCGCAAGAAGAAATCCGAGTACGGCACTCAGCTCAAGGAGAAGCAGAAGGTCAAATACACTTACGGTGTCCTTGAGAGACAGTTCCGCAACACTTACGAGAAGGCTTCCCGCATGAAGGGACAGAAGGGCGAGAACCTCCTCTTCCTCCTTGAGTCACGTCTCGACAACATCGTGTATCGTCTCGGCTTCGCTCCTACAAGGGCGGCCGCAAGACAGCTCGTCCTCCACTGCCACATTACCCTCAACGGTGAGGTCTGCAACATTCCTTCCGCTACGGTTAAGCCGGGAGACACGGTCGCGGTGCGCGAGAGGTCAAAGAGCCTTGAGGTAATCACCGCCAGCGTCGCTTCCGCCGCGAAGTATTCATGGCTCGAGCTTGACGCCAAGGCGCTTACCGGAAAGTATCTCAATGTTCCTGTACGCGAGGAAATCCCTGAGAACATCAACGAGCAGCTTATCGTCGAGCTTTACTCCAAGTAATAATTAAACACCCAAAAAGCAATTATGGCAATCTTAGCATTTCAGAAACCGGACAAGGTGATTATGCTTGAAGGCACGGACACCGTGGGCCGTTTCGAGTTCAGGCCGCTTGAGCCTGGCTACGGACAGACCATCGGTAACGCCCTCCGCCGTATTCTCCTGTCGTCATTAGAGGGGTTTGCTATCAATTCAATCAAGATTTCCGGGGTTGACCAGGAATTTGCCACCATACCGGGCGTAGTTGAGGGAATGCAGGACATCATCCTGAACCTCAAGCAGGTACGCTTCAAGAGAATGGTTGATACGGTTGATTCAGAGGTGGCAAACATCGTGATCAGCGGGAAGCAGGAGTTTACCGCTGAGGAAATCTCAAAAGGATTGTCTTCTTTCACGGTGTTGAACCCTGACCTTCACATCTGCTCTCTCGAACCGTCCGTGAAACTTGAGATTTCTCTAACGGTTGCAAAGGGACGCGGCTTTGTTCCGGCTGACGAGAACAGGGACGAGAACACTCCTATCGGAACCATTCCGGTGGATGCGATCTACACCCCTATCCGCAACGTGAACTGGACCGTCGAGAACTGGCGTGTGGAGCAGAAGACCGACTACGAGAAGCTGAACCTGGAGATTGTGACCGACGGATCCATCACTCCTAACGCTGCTCTTCAGGAGGCTGCAAACATCCTCATCTACCACTTCAAGCTGTTCACTGACGACAAGAAGCTCACTCTTGAGAGCACCATCGAGGCGGACACCAAGGAACTTGACGAGGAGTCGCTCCGCATGAGGCATCTCCTTCTGACCAAGCTCTCCGACATGGGACTTTCCGTGAGGGCATACAACTGCCTGAAAGCTGCCGACATCGACACATTCGCCGACCTTGTCTCCTACTCAAGGGCGGAACTCATGAAGTTCAGGAACTTCGGACGGAAGTCGCTCAACGAAATCGACCTTCTGGTTGACAAGATGAAGCTTTCATTCGGCATGGATGTTACCAAGTATAATATTGAACAAAAGAAAAAGAACGTATAAAGTATGAGACACAATAAGGCTTTCAACCACCTTGGTCGCAAGAGCGGTCACCGCAAGGCTCTCCTCGCGAATATGGCCACCTCTCTCATTCTCCACAAGAGAATCCAGACCACTGTAGCCAAGGCAAAGGCTTTGCAGATGTACGTTGAACCGCTCATCACAAAGTCAAAGGACGATACTACCGCATCACGCCGTACCGTTTTCAGCTATCTCAAGAACAAGGAGGCGGTTACGGAGCTCTTCCGCACCGTAGCGCCTAAGATTGCTGAGCGTCCGGGCGGATACACAAGGGTTCTCAAGACAGGTTTCCGTCAGGGTGACGGCGCCGACCTCGCAATCATCGAGCTTGTCGATTTCAACGAGGCGGCTCTTCTCTCTTCAACTCCTAAAGAGGCCAGGAAGACCACCCGCCGCAGCCGCGCCAAGAAGGCGGAGGCAACCGAGGCCGCTCCGGCAGCCGAGGCTCCTGCAACTGAAGCACCTGCAGTTGAGGAATAGTCCGAACTCTTTGATTAAAAGCCCCTCTGAGTCCTGCTGGACTTCGAGGGGCTTTTTCGTAAGCGGTTTCATGATAAATTGCTATCTTTGTTGTCGAACTAAAATGATGGTTATGGGTATGAAAGAGCTTCCTATCGGAGTGCAGACTTTTGACAAACTTGTCGAAGGGGGGTATATGTATGTGGATAAGACAGGATATGTCTATGAAATCGCCAATAAGTTTGAATATGTATTCCTCAGTCGTCCGCGGCGTTTCGGAAAATCTCTGCTGTCATCGACTTTTCATTCCTATTTTGCCGGTGAAAAGGAACTTTTTGCCGGTTTGGAGGCCGACCGGCTGGAGACTGAATGGGTGAAACATCCTGTGTTTCATTTCGATATGTCCACAGCGAAGCACATGAATGAGGAGCAGCTGCTTGAGGAACTGGACAAGAAACTGGATGCCTATGAGCGGATTTATGGACGGGGAGAGAAGGATGTCCGCGTAAACCAGCGTCTGGAAGGACTTGTGCACCGCTCCGTCGAACAGACCGGAGAGAAAGCCGTCATTATCATAGACGAGTATGACGCTCCGCTTCTTGATGTTATGAACGACAGGGAGCGGCTGGTGCCCATGCGTCAGATAATGAGGAATTTCTACAGCCCGATAAAGAGTCTCGACCCTTACCTGCGCTTCGTTTTCATAACGGGCATCAACAAGTTCGCGCAGCTCAGCATATTCAGCGAACTCAATAATCTCAAGAACATATCCATGCTCCCGGATTTTTCCGCGGTCTGCGGAATCTCCCAGTCGGAGCTTGAACGCGATTTTCCCGAACAGATAGAGGCTCTCGCGGAAGCGGAGGGAGTGAGCGGGGAAAGAGCGCTGGAACTTTTGAAGGAAAACTATGACGGCTACCATTTCTGCGCCGGTTCTGAAGATATATACAATCCTTTCAGCCTGCTCAACGCATTTTCCGACAAGCGTTTCGGAAGTTATTGGTTTGAGACGGCCACTCCGACTTATCTGATAGAGAGACTTGAGCGCAAGCCCCTTGACGAGCGTGAACTTGACAGGATGGAGTATGTTTCTGTCAATGAGTTCAATGTGTCTCCGGAACTCACGGACAATCCGATACCTCTTCTCTATCAGACCGGCTATCTGACCATCAAGGACTATGACCGCAGCCTCGACAGCTACACCCTCGGCTATCCGAACAAGGAAGTGCGCACGGGATTTCTGGACTCGCTGCTTGCCGGCTACAATGGCAACAACCCGTCCGGTTCCTCTTTTGTGCTCCGTTTCAATGCCGCCTTGAGGAAGGGAGATGTTGATGAGGCGTTGTCGCGGATGCAGTCGTTTCTCGCGGGGATGCCGAACGACCTCGAAAACAAGACGGAGAAGCACTACCAGACTATTATCTATCTGATTTTTTCCCTGCTAGGCTACCACATCCGCACGGAAGAAAAGTCGGCCGTCGGCCGGGCGGATGCCGTGTGCTGGACGCAGGATTCAATATATGTCTTTGAATTCAAGGTTGGCAGCACTGCTGAGACTGCCCTGAAGCAGATTGACGACAAGGGCTATATGATTCCGTATCGTTTCGAGGATGGCAAGCGTCTCGTTAAAGTCGGGGTGAACATATCCACCGCGACAAGAACCATCGACGGCTGGGCGGTTTCTCGGGAGCGCTGAGACACGAGACCGTGAGACTTATGCCACTGAGTCTCACTCACGGGGAATGGCTACGGAGTCGCGGAGGATGGTCTCGGTGGAGAGCTCTATCTGGGAGCCTATCTTGCGCTGGCCGCGGATGCTTTCGAGGAGCAGCTTGACGGCCATCCGGCCCATCTCCTCGACCCTCTGGCCTATGCGCGTGACGGCAGGGACGAGGTAGTCGAGATAGATGTTGTTGTCGAAGGATACTATCGAGATGTCCTCCGGGATGCGCAGGCCGGCCTCGCGGATGGCCCGGATGGCTCCGAGGCCTATGGTGTTGCTCAGGGCGAAGATTGCCGTGGGCCTGTCCGGCGAGCCGAGAAGCAGCTTGGTCTCAATATATCCGTTCTGGACCGTGAAGTCGTTTCCGACAATCCGTTCCTCCTCTTCCAGTTCGGCCTTCCGGAGAGCCGCCCGGTAGCCCTCTATGCGCCGGCGGTTCGGCGTGGAGTCGAGGTTGCCCTGGATGCAGGCGATTTTCCTGTGGGCGTTGCGCAGCAGGATGTTCGTCCCGTCGAAGCCTCCCTGCCAGTTGTTCGTCGCCACATATGGCAGGCGCGAGTCCTCGAAGTAGCGGTCCACGAGTATGACCGGCGAGGTCTGCGCGTTGATTTCCTCAAGAAACCTCGGGTCGGAGCCGCAGGGGACTATAATCATTCCATCGACCTTCCTCGACACGAGGGCGCAGACCGAGTC
>ERZ808240.1972-NODE-1972-length-23815-cov-40.974790_pt1 | contig 23815 bp, 23 predicted proteins | sample MGYA00521084_ERZ808240 | MGnify/ENA primary metagenome ERZ808240 (study PRJEB31516, sample SAMN03275571) | gut metagenome | biome: mammalia-associated habitat; material: feces | host: Papio cynocephalus | place: Kenya | collected 2012-08-06 ... | reverse complement strand
TTTCATAAATGGGTATGTCCGGTAAATTTGCCGGATCTTCAAAAGTGCCTATATAGGTGTTGTCCATATAGAGCTCATACAGGGAATCGCCTGCTTTGATGGCATAGCTGCCTTCCTTGGGTATTGTAAAGGAAGTCGGTTCATCAGCAGGAACTTCCATAGATCTTGGTTCTATAATCACTGCATAGGACAAAAAGGTAACAAGAAGCATTGCGATAATAAAACCGTATTGTCCGTGCTTTCTGCTGGAAGTCTGCGGCGATTCAATGCTCTTCATGATCTCAAGTACACGCTGCTTCAGCTCCGATTTGGCATAGCCGTCAAAAGAAAGTGTGGAGTGCGAAAGCATTGGATGGTGTATGCTCTGTTTTGCCACATGGATCAGACAATCCAGATATTCCAGCTTGGAATCATCATCCAGATGCTCTGTCGCAAGCAGATCCGCCGATTCTTCAATGTAGACGGATATTTTGTCACGGAACAGATAAAACAGCGGATTCCACCAGAAAACAATGCTGAGAAGCTCGATCAGAAGCTTATAAAGCGTGTCACCATGCAGAAAGTGGGCTGTTTCATGGGATAAAACATAATACCATTCCCGTTCTGACAAGGCAAGCGTCGGTACAACGATCACAGGATGGATAAATCCGGTCACGAAAGGAGAGCTGAGCGACCTGCTTTCTTTGAGACGGAATCTGGAGCCTGTAAAATGTCTTTCTGCCAAAATACGGGCAAACTGCGATAAAACAGCAGGATCCTGTGCAGCGGGAAGCTGCCGGATATCTCTGCGCAGCCTGTGGTAGCGGTAGAGCAGAAGAAAAGCTGATACAACAATGCCAAGAATCCAGGCAACGATCATCATATGTGCAATGGAAAGACAAAGCTTACCAACTGTAACGGAATGGTTAAAAAGCCGATTTACTGTAGGATATCCTTTTGTTACACCTATTGTATGCGTAAAGGAAAATTCATGCGGATACAGGAACCGTACCAGAAGAAGACCGGTACAAAGTAAAAGTATCCAGATGGAGGCTTTCTTATAGCGTTTCAGAAAAAGCCACATCAAAAATCCCATGATACAACAGCAGATTGAAACAGTTATCAGCAAGCGAACATAACCGCCCATGTTTCACCCCTCTCTTTTCCTGTTACAGGAAAATTATAATACGAATGCGTGAAATAATCAAACTAAAATTATTCTGAAAATAAAAAACACAAAAAGTGTAATAACAATGTAAATATAATATTGGTCTGTATACACGCAAAAAATATTTTCTTCTATAATACAACAGGCACCGGCTTTGGCACCGGTGCCTGTAAAGATCTTTACTATTCTGTTTTGTTTCCCTGCAATAATGCACGCTGCTTTCTGATCACTTCCTCCAGCTCATCGATTTCGGAAGCGGAAACAGGCTCGTTTAAAAGACCGGCGACCAGGTGGGATACGGACAGTCCCTTGAAAGAATGGAAGTCACTGATCACCTGCTCGATACCGAAGTCCTGTTCGGTGATAAGCGGCCGGTAACTGCGTGTCAGAACAGTACCGCTGTATACGATTTTCGCCACCTCAATATATTTGTGTTTCAGCAGGTTACGGAGAACGGACTGTACGGTGTTAACGGTCAGATCCGGTTTCATGGCTGCAATTTCTGAGGCGATGAGCGGATGATCTGCGTGCCATAAGAACTGCATGATCTCCAGTTCACGGTTTGTAATTTTCTGAAAGGGTTGTTTTTTAGGCATGTTATTCAGTCTCCTTTTCATAAATGGGTATTTCCGGCAGATTGGCCGGATCTTCAAAAGTTCCTATCAATACATTATCCATATATAGCTCATAAAGAGAATCATTGATCTTGACTGCATAGCTGTTGTCATTATGGATCGTAAAAGAGTCGGGTTCGTCAGCCGGAGTCTCTGTAGAGCATGGCTCTACAATGATACCATAAGACAGAAAAGTAGCAAGAAGCATGGCAGCTATAAAGCCGTATTTTGTAAAATGGTTGCCATATGCGTTCCCTTTGCGAATACTCTTCGTGATACAGGCAAAGCGTTTTTTCAACTCGGAATCCGTATATCCGTCAAAGGCGAGGACAGCAGGAGTAAGCATCGGATTATGCCGGCTTTGCCGTGCCACCTTTAAGAGACATTCCAGATAGTCGAGCCTGCCTGTGGCATCCAGATCTTCTGTGGCAAGCAGATCGGCGGACTGTTCGATGCAGACCGTTATTTTCCGGCGGAATAGATAAAAAAGAGGATTCCACCAGAATACAATGAGCAGTATTTCAATGAGCAGCTTGTAAAGCGTATCGCCATGTCTGTAATGTGCAGTTTCATGGGATAATATATAATACCACTCTTTTTCTGACATGGATAGTCCCGGAATGACAATGACCGGATGAAAATAGCCGGTTACAAAAGGGGACTCCGGACTGTCATTTACTTTGACGGAAAATCCGGATCTCTTAAAATGTTTTTCTGCCAGGATCCGGTCAAGCTGTGAGAGGATCATATCGTTTGTACAGGCAGGAAGCTGTGCGATCGATTTGTGCAGTATCAGGTAATGCCGCAAAAAACGGAAACCGTTCCAAAGACTTCCGGTGATCCATATACCAAGCAGAATGCCTGCTACAGAAATTTCTGTGCCGCCGATTGAAAACATTTTGCTGAAAAATTCATTCAGTCTGGGATATCCTTTTGTAAGATAAAGAGAATGCGTAAACGGAAACTCGTAAGGATACAGGAAACGGATGATAAGCAAAATGCTGCAAAGCAGGAGGATCCGGATGGAGGCTTTCTTATTACATAATAGAAAGAGCCACATCAAAAGTCCGGTGATGCAGCAGCATACGGAAATTGTGATCAGTAATCTGAGAGTATCTGCCATTATCATGAGAAATCCTTCTTTTCTAAAACTTATCTATCATTATAGTAAGGAGGAGCTGAAAAAACAATAAAAACAAAAAGATAACAAGAAACGAATTGACAAACAACTATCTGGTTAGTACAATGAAATTGCGATTAAATTACAATAAAATTGCGCGGTTATGTTAAAATACATAATATGTGGGGAAGCAGTCAGGATAATCGGAGAAAGTACATATGGATGCGGATTATGAAAGGGAAAATAATCCGGGCGGGACAAAGCAATGCATCTTCAGGGGAGGATGCGTTGTTTTTTTGTATAATGGACAATTTGCACAAAGATCTGAGAATGCAAGAGTAAATTGCAGAAAAAATACAGGTGGGGTCGAAAAAAGTTATCCACATAAGGAAGAACGGTTTTAAGGGAAAAAGTGACTTATAAACGAGGTTATCCACATTATCCACATAAAATGGGGTTAAAAATAAAGGGATTTTATGGTAACTTTCAGAACATCTGTTTTGTGGGATAATCATAAAAAACAGTTATTTGACGAAAAACGTCGAAAAAGGTATTGACTTTTTGGATGTACAAATAATACAGACAATTTGAATAAATATTGCAAATATATATGCAAATGTGCTATAATTATCACATAAATCAAAGACAGAAAGGGTGAGCCGCATGAAATATATCATTATTGGCAAAAACATTGAAGTGACTCCTGGTTTAAAGACAGCAGTGGAGGACAAGATTGGTAAGCTGGAGAAATACTTTACGCCGGAGACAGAAGTACATGTTACTTTGAGTGTAGAGAAAGACAGACAGAAGATCGAAGTAACAATTCCTGTAAAAGGCAACATCATCCGTTCCGAGCAGGTAAGCAACGACATGTATGTTTCTATTGATCTTGTGGAAGAGATCATCGAGAGACAGCTGAAGAAGTATAAGAATAAACTGGTGGACAAGCAGCAGGCCGGCAGCTTCTTCAAACAGGAATTTATCGAGAAAGAATATATGGATGAAGAAGATGTTAAGATCATCCGTACTAAGAAGTTCGATATCAAGCCTATGTATCCGGAAGACGCATGTATCCAGATGGAGCTTCTGGGACATAATTTCTTCGTATTCTGCAATGCGGAAACAGACGAAGTAAACGTCGTTTATAAGAGAAAAGGCGGTACATACGGACTGATCGAACCGGAAAATTAAATACAGGTTGTCAAAAAACAGGGAGAATTGTGGGAAAAGCGATTCTCCCTCTTGTTTTTGCACTTTTGCTATGTTAAAATAGGTGCAGTGGGCAATGACAAAAAAATAACAATCATTGCCGGGCCCGAAAAATAAGGGCGGGAAACAATTATATGGAGGAAAGAAAAATGGCAAAAAAAGTAGTTTTAGCAGGCGCCTGCCGTACAGCAATCGGTACAATGGGTGGATCTCTTAGCACAACTCCAGCTCCGGAACTGGGTGCTATCGTTATTAAAGAAGCTTTAAACAGAGCCGGCGTTAAGCCGGAAGATGTAGACCAGGTTTACATGGGTTGTGTAATCCAGGCCGGACAGGGACAGAACGTAGCCCGTCAGGCAAGTATCAAAGCAGGTCTTCCAAATGAAGTACCGGCTGTTACGATCAATGTTGTATGTGGTTCAGGTCTGAACTGTGTCAACATGGCAGCACAGATGATCATGGCAGGAGATGCTGATATCGTTGTTGCCGGTGGTATGGAAAACATGTCTATGGCTCCATATGCTATGATGCAGGGACGTTACGGCTACAGAATGGGCAATGCTAAACTTGTTGATACAATGGTAAATGATGCTCTCTGGGATGCATTCAATGATTACCATATGATCAAGACTGCTGATAATATCTGCGAAGAATGGGGACTGACAAGAGAAGAGCTTGATGAGTTCGCATTAAAGAGCCAGTTAAAGGCTTGCGCAGCACAGGAAAACGGTGCTTTCGATAAGGAAATCGTTCCTGTAACGGTTAAGAAGAAAAAAGAAACAATCGAATTCAAGAAGGATGAAGGTCCAAGACCGGGTTCTACAATCGAAGGTCTTGCAAAACTTCGTACAATCAATCCGGGCGGATTCGTTACAGCCGGTAATGCATCTGGTATCAACGACGGTGCAGCAGCAATCGTTGTTATGAGCGAAGAAAAAGCAAAAGAACTTGGTGTTAAGCCAATGGCTACATTCGTAGCTGGCGCACTTGCAGGCTGCAGACCGGAAATTATGGGTATCGGTCCTGTTCCGGCAACAAAGAAGGCTATGGCAAAAGCAGGCATGAAGATCGAAGATTTCGATATCATCGAAGCAAACGAAGCTTTCGCAGCACAGTCTGTTGCAGTAGGTAAAGAGCTTGGTATTGATGTAGATAAGCAGTTAAATCCAAACGGTGGTGCGATCGCACTTGGTCATCCGGTTGGAGCTTCAGGCGCCCGTATCCTTGTTACTCTGCTTCATGAGATGGAAGCAAAGGATGCTAAGAAGGGTCTTGCTACATTATGTATCGGTGGCGGTATGGGATGCGCAACAATCGTTGAGCGTGAGTAATCTGTCTGCCTGAATAGTCAATAAGGAGAACAACAATGGATTATATTTTATATGAAGTAAATGGTGCAGTCGGCACTATTACGATCAATCGTGAAAAAGCATTAAACGCTTTAAATTCACAGGTTCTTGATGAACTGAATGAGACTCTTGACGCTGTAGATCTGAATACGGTAAGATGTCTGATCCTGACAGGCGCAGGCCAGAAATCATTTGTTGCAGGCGCAGATATCGGAGAAATGAGCACACTGACAAAGGCAGAAGGCGAAGCATTCGGTAAGAAGGGTAATGATGTATTCCGCAAGCTGGAAACATTCCCGATCCCTGTTATCGCTGCTGTAAACGGCTTTGCACTTGGCGGCGGCTGTGAGATCTCCATGAGCTGTGACATCAGAATCTGTTCTGATAACGCCGTATTCGGTCAGCCGGAAACCGGTCTTGGTATCACACCTGGCTTTGGCGGAACACAGAGACTGGCAAGACTTGTCAGCCCTGGTATGGCAAAACAGCTTATCTACACAGCAAGAAATATCAAAGCAGACGAAGCATACAGAATCGGTCTTGTAAATGCCGTATATACACAGGAAGAGCTTCTTCCGGCTGCACAGAAGATGGCAGCAGGCATTGCAAAGAATGCACCGATCGCAGTTCGTAACTGCAAGAAGGCAATTAATGAAGGTCTTCAGGTAGATATGGATCAGGCAGTTGTGATCGAAGAGAAATTATTCGGTGACTGCTTCGAGACAGAAGACCAGAAGTATGGTATGGCTTTCTTCCTTGACAAGAACAAAGAAAAAGTAAAAGAGCCATTCAAAAACTGCTAATTTATTCAGGTAATATACACACCGGGCTGGCAGAATTCCTGCCAGCCATGTGTGGGTAAAGATAAACAAATATTTAAAGGAGGCACAACAATGAAAGTTGGCGTTATTGGTGCAGGAACCATGGGTCAGGGTATTGCAAAAGCATTTGCCCAGGTTGACGGTTATGAAGTAGCTCTCTGCGATATCAAGCAGGAGTGGGCTGAAGGCGGCAAGGATAAGATCGCTAAAGGCTATGCAAGACTTGTAGAAAAAGGAAAAATGACACAGGATAAGGTAGATGCAATCTTAAACAGCATCACACCTGGTTTAAAGGAAAACCTGTGTGCAGACTGCGACCTGATCGTAGAAGCTGCATTTGAAAATATGGAAGTTAAGAAGACAACATTTGCTGAGCTTGACAAGATCGCTAAGCCTGAATGTGTATTTGCTTCCAACACATCTTCTCTTTCTATCACAGAGATCGGAAATGGCTTAACACGTCCTATGATCGGTATGCATTTCTTCAATCCTGCTGACAGAATGAAGCTTGTAGAAGTGATCGCAGGTGTAAACACACCGGTTGAAACAGTAGATGCTATCAAGAAGATCGCTGAAGAGATCGGCAAGACTCCTGTACAGGTAAATGAAGCTGCCGGTTTCGTAGTAAACCGTATCCTGATCCCAATGATCAACGAAGCTGCTTTCATCAAGATGGAAGGTGTTTCAGATATCGCCGGTATCGATGCAGCTATGAAGCTTGGTGCTAATCATCCAATGGGACCTCTTGAACTCGGTGATTTCGTAGGTCTTGATATCTGCCTTGCTATCATGGACGTTCTCTACAATGAGACAGGCGACAGCAAGTATCGTGCATGTCCACTGATCCGCAAGATGGTACGTGGCGGCAATCTTGGTGTGAAGAGCGGAAAAGGTTTCTATGTATACAATGCAGACCGTACAAAGACACCTGTAGATGCACAGTAAGCTTTGCGCTGAACTATAAATATGGAGGAATTAAAAAATGGATTTCACTTTAAGTAAGAAACATGAAATGGCAAGACAGTTATTTAAAGATTTTGCCGAAAATGAAGTTAAGCCACTTGCTCAGGAAATCGATGAAGAACACAGATTTCCAAGAGAAACAGTAGAAAAAATGGCTAAAGCAGGCTTTATGGGTATTCCTGTTCCGAAGGAATTAGGAGGACAGGGCTGTGATCCTTTAACATATGCTATGTGTGTTGAAGAGCTTTCAAAAGTTTGCGGTACAACAGGTGTTATCGTATCTGCTCATACATCTCTTTGTGTAGATCCGATCCAGACATTCGGTACAGACGCTCAGAAAGCCAAATATTTACCGGATCTTTGCTCAGGTAAGAAGCTTGGCGCTTTCGGTTTAACAGAGCCTGGTGCTGGTACAGATGCACAGGGTCAGCAGACAAAGGCTGTATTTGATGAAGCAACAAACGAATGGGTATTAAACGGTTCTAAATGTTTCATTACAAACGGTAAAGAAGCTGATGTTTATGTAATCATCGCAGTAACAGGTAAGATCGAGAAACGTGGTCGTATTCAGAAAGAGATTTCTGCATTCCTCGTAGAAAAAGGAACACCTGGATTTACATTCGGTACAAAAGAAAACAAGATGGGTATCTGTGCTTCTTCCACATACGAGCTGATCTTCACAGACTGCCGTATCCCTGCAGATGCTATCTTAGGCGCTAAGGGCAAAGGCTTTGGTATCGCAATGCATACACTGGATGGTGGACGTATCGGTATCGCTGCGCAGGCTCTTGGTCTTGCAGAAGGTGCTCTTGAGACAACAATCAACTATGTAAAGGAAAGAAAGCAGTTCGGCCGTTCCATTGCACAGTTCCAGAATACACAGTTCCAGTTAGCAGATATGGCTACAAAGGTAGAAGCTGCTAAGTTATTAGTATACAAGGCTGCTATGAAGAAAGCGCAGTATCAGCAGGATCACAAGACTTCTTATTCTGTAGAAGCTGCTATGGCTAAGTTATGTGCAGCAGAAGTTGCTATGGAAGTAACAACAAAATGTGTTCAGTTACATGGTGGTTACGGTTACATCAAAGAGTACGATGTAGAGCGTATGATGCGTGATGCTAAGATTACCGAGATCTACGAAGGAACTTCAGAAGTTCAGCGTATGGTAATTTCAGCTAATCTTTTGAAATAAGGAGGAACATACTGTGAAAATCGTTGTTTGTATTAAACAGGTACCTGATACAAAGGGTGGCGTACAGTTCAACCCGGACGGTACATTAAATAGAGCTGCAATGCTCACAATTATGAATCCGGATGATAAGGCAGGTCTTGAAGCTGCTCTTAGAATCAAGGATCAGACAGGCGCTGAAGTTACTGTTGTAACAATGGGTCTTCCAAAGGCTGCTGACGTTCTTCGTGAAGCAATGGCTATGGGAGCTGACAAGGGCGTTCTGATCACAGATAGAGTATTAGGTGGTGCGGACACATGGGCAACATCTACCACTATCGCAGGTGCACTTAGAGGAATGGAATATGATCTGATCATCACAGGCCGTCAGGCTATCGATGGTGATACAGCGCAGGTTGGTCCACAGATCGCAGAGCACTTAAATCTTCCGATCATCTCTTATGCAGAAGATATCAAGGTTGAAGGTGACAGCGTTATCGTAAAACGTCAGTATGAAGACGGATATCATATGCTGAAAGCCAAAATGCCATGTCTGATCACAGCTCTTTCTGAGTTAAATGAGCCTCGTTACATGACTCCGGGCGGAATCTTCGATGCTTGTGATGCAGAAATTACAACACTTGGCAGAGCAGATCTGATCGATGTTGATGATTCCAATATCGGTCTGATGGGATCTCCAACAAAGATCGCAAGAGCTTCTGATAAGGTACGTAAGGGTGCTGGTGAGAAATTTACTCCAGACACAGCTGATGAAGCAGCTAAGATTATTGTAGACGCATTAAAAACAAAGCACATTATCTAATTTAAGAGGTGAATAAAATGGGCGCAATGAACGCAGAAGAATTAGCAAAGTACAAAGGCGTATTCGTCTTTGCACAGCAGGTAGATAATAAATTAAGCGGTATCGCATTCGAACTTGTCGGCGAAGGTTCAAGACTTGCAGAAAAGTTAGGAACAGAAGTAACTGCAGTTTTACTTGGATCAGGAGTTGCTGGTCTTGCAGATGAACTTGCTGAGTACGGTGCTGACAAGGTTATCGTTGTTGATGATCCGGAATTAAAGAATTACAGAACAGAGCCATATGCACATGCACTTGCTTCTGTTATCAATGAGTACAAGCCGGAGATCATGTTAGTTGGCGCAACAGCTATCGGTCGTGATCTTGGTCCTACAGTTTCAGCAAGAGTTAAGACAGGTCTTACAGCTGACTGTACATTACTGGAGATCGGTGATTTCCCTGTTAATCCAATTCCTGGAAAAGAGCAGAAACACAACCAGTTATTAATGACCCGTCCTGCATTCGGTGGTAACACAATCGCTACTATCGCATGTCCTGACAACCGCCCACAGATGGCTACAGTTCGTCCGGGTGTTATGCAGAAGCTTGACAGGGTAGCTGGAAAGAAAGCAGAAGTGATCAACTACAATCCTGGATTTACTCCAAACAACAGATATGTAGAGATCCTTGAGATTTCCAAAGCTGTTTCAGACATCAAAGATATCATGGATGCTAAGATCTTAGTATCTGGTGGCCGTGGTGTTGGATCTGCAGAAAACTTCAAGATTCTGGAAGATCTTGCAGAAGTACTTGGTGGACAGATTTCCTGCTCACGTGCTGCTGTTGAAAGCTACGGAATGGCTCCGGAGTTACAGGTTGGACAGACAGGTAAGACAGTTCGTCCTAACGTATACTTCGCAATCGGTATTTCAGGTGCTATCCAGCACGTAGCCGGTATGGAAGAATCAGACATCATCATCGCAATCAACAAAGATGAAGATGCTCCGATCTTCGATGTAGCTGACTACGGTATCGTAGGAGATCTGAATAAGATCGTTCCACTGCTTACAGAGCAGATCAAAGCAGAGCTTGCTAACAAATAATGGTAAGTGATCTGTGAAAAGATGAAATAAAAGGCGGGAGATCGAAAGATCTCCCGTTTTAACGCTAATAGTTTATAGGAGTATATGATAGATGAATCCTGCAGTACTGATGAAACTAATGAGCGCAAAGGCGCAGTTTGAACAAAATCATCCAAAGGTAATTTCCTTCTTAAAGACCGTGTTTTCACACCCGATCGAAGAAGGGACTATTTTGGAACTGACTGTAACACGCCCGGGAGAAGAACCGGTCACAACAAATTTGAAAGTAAAAGATTCTGATCTGGCTTTGATGGAAAGCCTGAAGGATCTTATGAAAAATAAATAAGCAGATGAATAACAGAAAGAAAACAATACAATATGCATTTCAAAAATCAATCCCGATCATGACAGGCTATATTGTACTTGGTATGGGATTTGGTATCCTGCTGCAAAAGCAGGGCTATGGGCTTATATGGGCGTTCCTTATGAGCCTGTGTATTTACGCAGGTTCCATGCAGTATGTGACGATCGATCTGCTGGGAAGCGGTGCATCTCTGGCTGCTACGGCGATCATGACGCTGATGGTAAATATCCGCCATGTATTTTATGGCATTACGATGCTGACAAAATACCAGAAAGCGGGCAGAAAAAAGCCGCATCTGATCTTTGCCCTTACGGATGAAACGTTTTCGGTTGTCTGCGATGTGGAACTGCCGGAGGGAGTAGAGGAGAATGAATATTATTTCTGGATCTCTCTGCTGGATCAGATTTACTGGGTATTGGGCAGTCTGCTTGGCAGTATCATAGGCAGCACACTTCCATTTAATTCAGCGGGTGTGGAATTTTCCATGACAGCATTATTTGTGGTCATTTTTGTGGAACAGTGGGAAAAAACAAAGCAGCATTTTCCGGCACTTTGCGGTGTTATGCTTTCACTGCTCAGTCTTCTTGTATTTGGAGCAGATGACTTTCTGATCCCAGCCATGACCGGCATTACGATCGCATTATTGATCGGGAAAAAATGGATGGAGAAAGGAGCCGCAAAAGTATGATATATTTAGGATGTATGGCTGGCAGTACGATCAGCCAGGGACATGCGGCTGGTATTGTGGCAGTTGCAGCACTTGTTACAATGGCAATCCGTTTCTCTCCGTTTGTGATATTTAAAAAGCATACCCCGGCGATCGTTTTGTATCTGGGAGAGGTGCTTCCCTTTGCAATCATGGGCATGCTGGTTGTATACTGTCTGAAAGGTGTGACACCGCTTTCAGGAAATCATGGAATTCCGGAGCTTGCAGCGGTTCTTCTGACGGTTGGCTTACATAAGTGGAAACACAATACCCTGTTGTCCATATTGGGCGGAACGGTCTGCTATATGATCTTTATTCAATGTATTTTCTGACACAAGGAGAGAAAATAAATGATTACACTATGGAACAGAAAACTTTTGTTTGATACATACGATATGGGAAAGCAGGAAACTTGCGCAAATAAGAAGAGGTGAAATGAAAAATGAATACATTTTATTATATTGTAGACAGTATTGATGGCGATTACGCGCATCTTGCCCGCACAACAGAAGAAGGTGAGCGTATCGAAGGAGAAGAAACGAAACTGGTTGCGCGTGCTCTTTTGCCGGATACGATCATGGAAGGTACACGGCTGATTTACGAGTGGATGCAGTACAAAGTATTATAAGAAAGAAGGCAATTATATGGCAAAGAAAGAAGTGAAAACAAATGCCATGAGAATACTCGACAGGATGAAGATCCCGTATACGCATCAGGCATATGAATGTGATGAGTTTGTAGATGGTATCCAGACAGCGGATAATTTGGGGCTGCCTCATGAAAAGGTGTATAAAACGCTTGTCACACAGGGAAATGACAAGCAGTATTATGTATTTGTTCTGCCGATCGAAGCAGAGCTGGATCTCAAAAAGGCAGCAAAAGCAGCAGGTGTGAAATCTGTTTCCATGCTCCATGTGAAGGATATCACGCAGGTAACGGGATATGTGCGCGGCGGTTGTACGGCGATCGGTATGAAGAAGCAGTACAAAACATTTATCAGCGACAGTGCCAGGGCCCTTTCAGATGTGTATGTCAGCGGTGGCAGGATCGGCTGTCAGATGAATCTTGCGCCGGATGACCTGTGCAAGGCAAGCGGCGGAAGTTATGCGGATATATTGGTATAGTCTGATAAGCAACGTCACAGCAGACAGGAAAGTGCGTAAATGCATATAGGATGAATGGAAAATAAAGAAGTAAGAAGAAAGGGCAATCAGAATGAATTATGTAATAGTAGGAGCAGGTGGCTGCGGCGGAAGCATCGCTGCATATCTGGCAAGAGCAGGAAAAGACGTGACAGTGATCGCAAGAGGAAAGCATCTGGAAAAGATGCAGAAGGACGGCATTAAAATGGAAACACCGCATCTTGGTGATTTCACCGTTCCGGTACATGCGATGGTGGCAGATGACTATGAAGGAATCGCCGATGTGATCTTTGTCTGTGTGAAAGGCTATTCTGTTATGGATATTGTGCCGTTTCTGCAGGCACACAGTGATGCCCATACAGTGATCATTCCTATCCTGAATATTTACGGAACAGGCAGTAAGCTGCAGGCACTTTTACCGGAACCGACAGTGCTTGACGGCTGTATCTACATTGCAGCAGAGATCAAGGAGCCGGGGGTGATCCTGCAGAAGGGCAGCATCTTCCGTATTGTATACGGTGCAAGAAAAGAGCAGGAGCCGAATAGGGAAATGTTTGACATCGCAAAGGATCTGCGACAGGCGGGAATTGAGGCTGTCATCTCCGACAATATTGCAAGAGATGCTTTTCAGAAATATGCATATGTGGCACCGATGGCAGCCTGCGGACTTTATTATGATGCCAAAGCCGATGTATTCCAGCAGGCTGGCGAAGAACGTGAGCTTTTCGTGAAATGTATGCAGGAAATGGATGCGCTTGCGACAGCAATGGAGATTCCATTCCTCGTGGATATCGTAAAAACCAATCTGGATATCCTGGATACGCTTTCCCCGGAGGCTTCCACCTCCATGCAGCGTGATATCTGGGCAGGCAAGGATTCCGAGCTGGAAGGTCTTGTATTTGAACCCGTCCGCATGGGACGCAGGGCAGGCGTTCCAATGCCAAACTACGAGATGATCGCAAAGAAGTTTGGACTGGAGTAATAAAGGAGGAGGGTTAAAATCCCTCCTCCTTCAAGTTTTCCACAAGCTGTATGTAACATTCTAACACATCAAATCCTTTGATATCTTCTCTTTTCAGGTCGATCATATCGCCATGCGAAATACCGCGTTTCCGGCTTTGCAGCGTTCCCTGAAAATGTCCCCATTTGGCAGAGCTTTCTGTCACAAGACCATCGTTTGGCTCATGGGAAAGCAGCTTCATAAAGAAGTAAGGCACTGACAAAAGAGAGTCACTGAAGCAGTTTTTCATGACAGAAGCATAGCTTTGATAATAGACCTGCGGGCTGTCAGGCACTGCCTCATTAAACTGGCTGCAGAATGCGGGATCAAGCTGCTTGCTGGAATGGTAGCAGTCCGGATGTTCATCACCAAGCTGGGCGGAAGAACGATCCAGAAGACCGGCGATCCATCGATAGATGCCATCCGGCAGTTGGTTTAAAAATGGGATCAGCTCCGAACCGCGATGCGGCGTTGACATTGTTGTGAGGCTGGCGACTTTGTCTGCATAACCAAGGCGGCTGATCAGATAACGGCTGTCCAGACCACCCTTTGAATGGGCAATGATGTTGACTTTATCTGCACCGGTCTCCTGCAGTGCTTTGTCGATCGTCTGTGCAATGGCAGCAGCATTTTCCTCTATGGTTCCCCAGGCTTTTTGATGCCCATAGTAGACACGGGCTCCATTCTTTTGCAAAATCCGAGGAACACGTCCCCAGTAGTTAAAATATTTCAGATCACGGAATCCGATACCATGCACCATAATAAGCGGATATTTTGTTTTGCAGGCGTCGGAGGAAGGGCGCAGATTGGCATTTTGCTGTCTGGTCACTGCAATGGCATATTCATCTTTCACAGCTCTGCACATATAGTGGGCAAGAAACAGATTGACAACAGGGATCCAGAGATTGAGACAGATCAGAACCCGCTTCACAATGCCGAGCCGTCTGCAGGTGCAGATCACACGGATGCCACCATTCAGCAGAAACAGCAGGATAAATACGCATGTGTAAATAATATCAAACATAAAGAACAGCGCAGTTGCAAAGCTGACGCCATAGTCAAGTCTGTCGAACAAAGACGGTAGAAAGAATTGGCTTGTCAGATATAGGATAAGATACAGGAAGATCTGCAGAAAAATACCGAGAATACCAGACTTTAACAGAAGCATGCCACCGTATTCGATGCGGATCCGTGTATTGCCGGATTCATCTCTGCGGAAGGGCACAAAATGCATCCGGATCGTGGAATACAGATGAAATGCTGCCAGCCCAAGGGCAAGGAATATCAAAGGAATCAAGGAAAGATCTGAAATCAGACAGCAGTAAAAAATAAATGGAAAATGCGGTACGATCAGAAAATACAGAAACCGTATCGGACCGGTCAGCAGGTCGATCTTTTTGCTGGCGTCCAGATAGATGCATAGCAGTAAAATAAAAAAAATCAAAATTGTCATCTGTTTTCTCCTTTTCCCAAATTATAGCAGAGAATATCCAACGCGTATAGGTATAAAAAAAGATACAAAATTATATATAACTATGCTATAGTAGATTTGTATGGTCGATAGAAAGTCAAACTACAATCATTTTAGGAGGATTTATAGCATGCAGATGAAGTCGATTGAAAAGGAATTGCAGCAAAATGCATATCCGGGCAGAGGTATTATCATTGGAAAGAGTGCAAATGGCAAGTATGCGGTAACTGCATATTTTATCATGGGCAGAAGTGAGAACAGCCGTAACCGTGTTTTTGTAGAGGACGGGGAGGGTATCCGCACACAGGCATTTGATCCAAGTAAATTAAGTGATCCGAGTCTGATCATTTATGCACCGGTACGTGTGCTGGGCAATAAGACGATCGTGACAAACGGCGATCAGACAGATACGATCTATGAACTGATGGACAAGCAGCAGACATTTGAACAGGCACTGCGCACCAGAGAGTTTGAACCGGATGCACCAAACTACACACCTCGTATTTCAGGTATCATGCATCTTGAAAACGGCGGCTTCAATTATGCAATGTCTATTTTAAAGAGTAATAATGGCAATCCGGCAGCTTGCAACCGTTATACATTTGCCTACGAAAATCCGGTAGCGGGCGAAGGACGTTTCATCCATACTTACATGGGAGATGGCAATCCGCTTCCAAGCTTTGAAGGAGAGCCGGAGCTGATCTCTGTTCCGGATGATATGGATGCATTCACAGAGCTTCTGTGGAACAGCTTAAATGCAGATAACAAAGTATCTTTATTTGTCAGATACATTGAGATCGAGACAGGAAAGTATACTTCTAAGATCGTGAATAAGAACCAGTAAAATATAATCAAACAAAAAGGGAGAATACAAATGAACGAATTAGAACTGAAATATGGTTGTAACCCAAATCAGAAGCCTTCCCGCATTTATATGGAAGATGGTAGTGATCTGCCGGTCACGGTACTGAACGGAAAGCCTGGCTATATCAATTTTCTGGATGCTTTTAATGGCTGGCAGCTTGTAAAGGAGCTGAAGGCAGCAACAGGGCTTCCTGCAGCAACTTCTTTTAAACACGTATCGCCTGCAGGCGCAGCAGTCGGACTTCCGCTGAGTGAAGTAGAGAGCAAGATCTACTGGGTAGATGATCTTGGTGAGCTTTCTCCGCTTGCCTGTGCATACGCAAGAGCCAGAGGTGCGGACAGAATGTCTTCTTTCGGTGATTTTATTTCACTTTCCGATGTCTGCGATGAATCCACGGCAAGAATCATCAAAAGAGAGGTTTCCGATGGTGTCATCGCACCGGGCTATACAGACGAAGCGCTTGCAATCTTAAAAGCGAAGAAAAACGGCAACTACAATGTGATCCAGATCGATCCTGATTATGTACCGGCGCCGATCGAGCACAAGCAGGTATTCGGTATTACATTTGAACAGGGCAGAAATGAGCTTAAGATTGATGATGAGCTGCTTTCCAATGTAGTCACAGACAACAAAGAAATTCCGGAATCTGCAAAGATCGATCTCGAGATCGCACTGATCACACTGAAATATACACAGTCCAACTCAGTCTGCTTCGCAAAAGGCGGACAGGCAATCGGTATCGGAGCGGGGCAGCAGTCCCGTATCCACTGTACAAGACTGGCAGGCTCTAAGGCTGATAACTGGTTCCTGCGTCAGTCGCCACAGGTTATGAATCTTCCGTTTGTAGACAATATACGCAGAGCAGACCGTGATAACACGATCGATCTCTATATCGGGGAAGATTACATGGATGTTCTGGCAGAGGGCGAATGGCAGAAGTTCTTCAAGGAAAAACCGCCTGTATTTACCCGTGAGGAAAAGAGAGCATGGCTGGATCAGAATACAGATGTGGCACTTGGTTCCGATGCGTTCTTCCCATTTGGGGATAACATCGAAAGAGCACATAAGAGCGGTGTGAAATATGTGGCACAGCCGGGCGGCTCTATCCGTGACGACAATGTCATCGAGACCTGCAACAAGTACAATATGGCAATGTGCTTCACAGGAATCCGCCTGTTCCATCATTAATTTTAAATTTAAAAAATAATAGCTCCTGCATTATATTTTATGCACGCTACGCATGCTTTTCTACTAAGGCACGTACTAACATGAATATGGCACGCGAACATTCGACATCCATGTCTCAGGTTCGCTGCCACGACATCCTTGTCGTGGCACCATATCCATTGTCAGTACTTAGCCAAGTAGAAAGACGCATTTGTAGCTATCGCATAGAAATATAATGCTGGAGCTATTTTTATTTGTAGAAATACAGAAGAAAACCATATGCCGGACAATCGATAGCGTAGACGACCGAGATTTGCGAAGCACTTGCCGCAGCGGAGAGACCGCAACGCTTTTTTGCGGCTGGAGCGCGGCAATATGTGCTCATAGCAAATCGCAGGGTAGTCAAGCGTGATTGACTGGTATATGGTTTTCTTCGTATTATTACATATTATAATATCTCTAATTTTATAGAAAAGGGCTTAGTACTGCATAGCCGCTTCTTCTCCATTCACAACACGAAGACCGCCCTGTGCAAGTGCAAGAAGCTCATCCTCGCCCGGATATACGGTAAACGGAGCGATCCATTCGCAGCGGGCTTTCAGACCGTCTACAACACCCTTATCATATGCGATACCGCCTGTTACGATGATCTGGTCAACCTTGCCCTCAAGGACAGTAGCCATAGCACCGATGTTCTTGGACATCTGCTGGATGAATGCATCACGTACTTCTGCAGCCTTTGTATCGCCTTCGTCAACCATCTTTTCTACATCACGCATATCGTTTGTTCCAAGATAAGCATTGAAGCCGCCGTTACCGACTAATTTCCTGTAAACCTCAGCTTCTGTATATTTGCCGGAGAAGCACATCTTTACAAGTGCACCAACAGGAACTGCGCCTGCACGCTCCGGAGAGAATGCACCGTCGCCGTCAAGAGCATTGAAGATATCGATGACCTTGCCATGCTTGTGAGGACCTACGGAAACACCGCCGCCCATGTGAACAACGATCAGATTCAGGGAGTCATAAGACCTGCCGATTTCTTTTGCATATCTCTTAGCAACTGCTTTCTGGTTCAGTGCATGGAAGACAGAAGTTCTTGGGAGCTCCGGAACACCTGAATAACGGGAAGTTGGGATCAGCTCGTCTACAACAACCGGATCAACGATAAAAGAAGGAACGCCGATGGAATCGCCGATCTCTCTTGCAAGGATACCGCCGAGGTTGGAAGCATGCTGTCCCTGTCTGCCGATCTTTAAGTCATTTAAAAGATCATCTGTTACTGCATAAGTACCGCCCGGGATCGGTTTTAACATACCACCGCGGCCAACAACGAAATCAAGTGAATTGATGTCGAAATCTTTTTCCTTTAACAGATTCACGATAATTTCCTTACGGAAGTCTTTCTGATCAAAAATAGTTGCATATTTTGCGATCTCTTCTGTGGAGTGACGCAGTGTTTCTTCAAATAATAATGTTTCATCTTCAAAAACGCCGATCTTTGTAGAAGTAGAACCGGGATTGATAATTAAACTCTTCTTAGACATAACTGTTTCCTTTCTTTATGAAAATATATTATTTCATCATCTTTTCTGCCATAACAGCTGCAAGTGCAATGGAATTTACCTTTGTCTCACATGTGTCGGAACGGGATGTCAGGATAACCGGTGCCTGGGTACCTGTTAAGATGTTACCGTTCTTAACCGGAACCATATGTACGATTGCCTTGTATACAAGGTTACCGGCATGGATATCAGGGAACAGAAGAATATCTGCATCACCTGCGATCTTACGGTTAAGTGCGCCCTTTTCGGCTGCAGCTTCTCTGTAAAGCGCAATATCAAGAGAGAGTGGTCCGTCAACGATACAGCCTTTGATCTCGCCTCTTTCATTCATTTCTGTCAGCTGCTGTGCATCTACAGTAACAGGCATCTTCGGATTGACAACTTCAACCGCTGCAAGCGGGGCAACCTTTGGATTCTCAACGCCGCAGGCATTTGCAACTTCAACGGTATAGTTGATGATGTTCACCTTATCTTCCAGTGTAGGATATGGAATAAATGCCACATCAGTAAAGAATAACAGACGGTCGATCCCCGGAATTTCAAATACACAGACATGAGATAACGGTTTGCCTGTACGAAGACCACATTCCTTGTTCAGAACACTCTTTAAGAATGTCTTTGTGTCGAGAAGACCCTTCAGATACATATCGGCTTTTTTGTCATGTACCAGTTTAACGGCTGCAAGAGAAGCTTCTACAGTGTCTTCTACATTGACGATCTCATAATCGGCTAAATCCATATCGATCGTAGCAGCGATCTCTCGGATCTTTGCTTCGTCACCGACAAGAATGGAATCAGCAATGCCACGTTCCTTAGCAGCCTTGACAGCTTCCAGAACAGCCTTGTCCTGTGCGCAGGCTACAGATAATTTCTTCTTTGAGCAAGAAGATACCTTTGACAATAATTCATCAAAATTTTTTGCCATTTTTTACACCTCATTTGTCTTATTCTTCTTCTGGGGAAACCCCATTTGTTAAAATTCTAACACTAAAAGAGCGAAAAAGCAATGATTCAGCCTCTTTCTATTCATAAAAATTTAACTTTCTTAACCATCCTTTCATGTTGAATCATCTATGTAAATCTGTTACAATGTACATTAGGTTTTATCCTGAATAACTCTGCTTTGTGCAGAGAACAGTAGGAGTTAAGGCAAATTATGAAAATGATAGAAAAGGTATTCGGAACCCACAGCGAACGGGAACTGAAGCGTATTGAGCCAATCGTGGAGAAGATCGAATCTTATCGCGATACGATGCGTGCACTGTCAGATGAAGAATTAAGAGGCAAAACAAAAGAGTATAAAAAGCGTCTTGCGGAAGGCGAGACACTTGATGATCTTCTGCCGGAGGCATTTGCGACAGTCCGTGAGGCTGGTAAACGTGTTCTGAATATGGAGCATTACCGGGTACAGCTCATTGGTGGTATTATCCTGCACCAGGGACGTATCGCTGAAATGCGTACCGGTGAAGGTAAGACACTCGTATCCACACTGCCTGCTTATCTGAATGCGCTGGAAGGAAAGGGCGTACATATCGTTACGGTCAATGACTATCTGGCAAAGCGTGATGCGGAGTGGATGGGACAGATCCACGAATTTTTAGGGCTGACGGTCGGTGTTGTACTCAATGACTTAAAGCCGGAGGAAAGACGGGCAGCTTACAACTGCGATATCACTTATGTCACGAATAATGAACTCGGATTCGATTATCTGCGTGACAATATGGTTATTTATAAGGAACAGCTTGTACTTCGTGATCTGCATTATGCGATCATCGATGAGGTCGATTCTGTTCTGATCGATGAAGCGCGTACACCGCTGATCATTTCCGGGCAGAGCGGCAAGTCGACAAAGCTGTATGAGGCATGCGATATCCTGGCACGCCAGCTTAAGCGTGGTAAAGACCAGGAAGAGCAGTCCAAGCTGGATATCATGATGGGTATCGAGCAGGAAGAAGACGGTGATTTCATCGTTAATGAAAAGGATAAGCTGGTCAATCTGACTGCAGAAGGTGTGGAAAAGGTTGAAAAGTTCTTCCAGATCGATAATCTGGCAGATCCGGAAAATCTGGAGATCCAGCATAATATCATTCTGGCACTGCGTGCCCACAATCTGATGTTCCGTGATCAGGATTATGTTGTAAAAGACGATCAGGTCTTCATTGTAGATGAGTTTACCGGACGTATCATGCCGGGACGTCGTTTTTCCGACGGCCTGCATCAGGCGATCGAAGCAAAGGAACATGTAAAGATCAAGAGAGAAAGCAAAACACTGGCAACCATCACCTTCCAGAATTTCTTCAACAAGTTCGAAAAGAAGGCAGGTATGACAGGTACTGCTTTAACAGAAGAAAAAGAATTCCGTGATATTTACGGAATGGATGTTATCGAGATCCCGACAAACCGCCCTGTCATCCGTAAGGACTGGGAGGATGCAGTTTACAAGACAAAGAAAGAAAAACTGCATGCGGTTGTGGAAGCTGTCAAGGAAGCACATGACAGAAAACAGCCGGTTCTGGTCGGTACGATCACGATCGAAGCATCCGAAGAGATCAGCAGACTCTTAAAGAGAGAAGGTATCCCGCATAAGGTATTAAATGCCAAGTTCCATGAGCTGGAAGCTGAGATCGTTGCAGATGCAGGTATCCACGGATCCGTTACGATCGCTACCAACATGGCAGGCCGTGGTACGGATATCAAGCTGGATGATGAATCCAAAGAAGCAGGTGGTCTGCGTATCATTGGTACGGAACGTCATGAGTCAAGACGTATTGATAACCAGCTCCGCGGTCGTGCAGGCCGTCAGGGAGATCCGGGTGAATCCCGTTTCTATATTTCCTTAGAGGATGATCTGATGCGTCTGTTCGGCTCAGACCGTATGATGGCAATGTTCAATGCACTCGGTATCGAGGAAGGACAGCAGATCGAGCATAAGATGCTGACAAAGGCGATCGAGACAGCCCAGAAGAAGATCGAAAGTAACAACTACGGTATCAGAAAGACTCTTCTGGAATACGATCAGGTCATGAATGAACAGAGAGAGATCATCTATGCAGAGCGTCTCCGTGTACTGAATGGAGAAAGCATGCGTGATGTGATCTACAAAATGATCACGGATATCGTGGAAAATGCAGTAGATTCCTGCATTTCCGATGACAGAAGCAGTGATGACTGGGATCTGGCCGAACTGAACCAGCTTCTTCTGCCGATCATTCCGTTAAAGCCAGTGATCCATCCGGATATCAAGGGCATGAAGAAGAATGAACTGAAACATTCCCTGAAGGAAGAAGCTGTGAAACTGTATGAAAGCAAGGAAACAGAATTCCCACAGCCTGAAGCGATCCGTGAGGTAGAGCGTGTGATCCTTCTGAAAGTCATCGACCAGAAGTGGATGTCACATATTGATGATATGGAGCAGCTCCGTCAGGGTGTTGGACTGCAGGCATACGGACAGAGAGATCCGCTGGTAGAATACAAGCTGGCAGGCTATGATATGTTTGATGCCATGACAGTAGCGATCCAGGAAGATACGGTCAGACTGCTGTTCAATGTCAGAATCGAGCAGAAGGTAGAGCGTGAGCAGGTTGCAAAGGTAACAGGAACCAATAAAGACGATTCCACACCGAAAGGACCTGTCAGAAGAGAAAGTGAAAAGATCTATCCGAACGATCCGTGTCCGTGCGGAAGCGGAAAGAAATATAAGAACTGCTGCGGCAGAAAGGTACAGTAGAAAGCTGTAGCAGCTATAAAGGTGGTGAGCAGAGTGGTCGAACTCGATCAGTTAAAACAGGAACTTTTATCCTACGAATCTCCACTTGCGGAAGTAAGGGATTCACTTTGACATCGCTGATAAAGAAAAGCGAATCGAAGAATTAGAACGGGAGATGGAAGCACCGGGCTTTTGGGATGATGCTGACAAAGCACAGGAAAAGTCGAAGCTTCTCAAAAGGTTAAAAGATGATGTAGAGACATGTGCACATCTGTACCAGCAGTACGAAGATATCGAGACGCTGATCCAGATGGGCTATGAAGAAAACGATGAAGAGCTTGCACAGGAAGCGAGAGAAGAATTTGACAGCTTTGTGCAGACTCTGGAAAATATCAAGATCCGTACGCTGCTTTCGGGAGAGTATGACAAATGTAATGCGATCCTGAAGCTGAATGCGGGTGCAGGCGGAACGGAAAGCTGTGACTGGGCGCAGATGCTGTATCGAATGTATACAAGATGGGCAGAACGCAAAGGGTTTACGGTAGAGGAGCTGGACTTCCTGGAAGGCGAAGAAGCCGGTATCAAATCGGTCACATTCCAGGTAAACGGCGAGAATGCCTATGGCTATCTGAAGTCTGAAAAGGGGGTACACAGACTGGTGCGTATTTCTCCCTTCAATGCGCAGGGAAAGCGCCAGACTTCATTTGTATCGCTGGATGTAATGCCGGATATTGAAGAAGATGTGGATGTGGAGATCAGGGATGAAGATCTTCGTATCGACACATACCGGAGCTCCGGAGCCGGTGGACAGCACATCAATAAGACGTCTTCCGCAATCCGTATCACGCATCTGCCGACAGGTATTGTGGTACAGTGCCAGAACGAACGAAGCCAGCATATGAACAAGGACAAAGCAATGCAGATGCTGCGTGCAAAGCTGTATATGCTCAAACAGGAAGCAAATGCGGAAAAGCTGTCTGATATCCGTGGTGAGGTTACGGAGATCGGATGGGGCAATCAGATCCGTTCTTACGTCATGCAGCCGTACACCATGGTCAAAGATACAAGAACCGGGGCTGAGACAGGTAATGTAGATGCGGTCCTAGACGGTGATATCGATAAATTCATCAATGCATATCTTAAATGGAAAAGCCTGGGCAATTAAGCCCGGGCTATATATATGAATGTAAAACATTCATATATATAATGATGCGCACTCACGCGAAGCGGAAAATATATGCCATGAGGAAGAATCTCATGGCATATCGCGTTCGGCGCAGGAGTTTCGCAAGCGAAACTCCATTTATATAATATGATACCAACAGAAAAAACATATAGTAAACAATCGATAGTGTAGACGACCGAGATTTGCGGAGCACTTGCCACAGCGGAGAGACCGCAACGCTTTTTTGCGGCTGGAGCGTGGCAAATGTGCTCTGCAAATCGCAGGGGAGTCAAACGTGATTGCTTACTATATGTTTTTTTATTTACATTATTATAAATTATTTATACTTCGGAATTCTTTCAAAGTAAGACTTTGTTTCGGCTACGATCACG
>ERZ808240.1971-NODE-1971-length-23830-cov-4.421073_pt1 | contig 23830 bp, 16 predicted proteins | sample MGYA00521084_ERZ808240 | MGnify/ENA primary metagenome ERZ808240 (study PRJEB31516, sample SAMN03275571) | gut metagenome | biome: mammalia-associated habitat; material: feces | host: Papio cynocephalus | place: Kenya | collected 2012-08-06 ... | reverse complement strand
GCAATGCCCCCTTGTTTTCGAGTGCAAAGTTACTGCCTTTTGGCGGAACTGCCAAATCTTTCGGCAAAAAAATTTCGACTATTTTCATCGCTCGCAATTACCCGGCTGAATATCAACCAAATAAAAATCACACAAATTCCGGCTTTGCCATGCCGCGCATTTTTCCTATCTTTGCGGTAGCGGAACAATGCACATAGACACATCATGGCAGACAACTATCTGGAACGCAGAATGGAGGAATACCGCAACGGCACACTGGCGCAATCGCTGCGCCGCAGTGTCGCGATGACCCGCAAGCGCCCCAAGACCCGATACGAGGCTCTGCACGCGCTTGTGGTATGCCACGGCCTCAACGCCGATGCCGAAAAGCTTATACGCACCTTCGCCGCCCGGCGATGCCGCATTTCGTTTGCAAGTAACAGCCGCACAGCCGGCAGTACACTCGCACAATCCTGCGGCGCACGCTTCTACCCCATAGACGAAATGAGCGACGAAGCCGTGTCTCTGACAGCAGGAGCCGCCGCCAAGCACTACGGCAGCCTGAATGCCATAATATATTGTGGCGAGGAGGCTCGCGACTTGCGCAGAATAGCCGCAGCTTCAAACCTCACAAAGGAGTGCCTGTTGCTGACCGCATCACGCGAAGATTTGCCAGACACCAGCCATTTCAATACCAGCGACGAGGACTTTGCCCTCCGTTGCCTGACTTATTGCGCAAATACGACAACACCTCAATAGAACCAACCCATGAAAACAACCAAATCCATCCGCAAATCCATTTGCATGACAGCCATCGCGGCATTGTTCACCGCCCTCCCCTCTTGCGGAGGCTCGGCAGACAGAACCAACGAGAAGAAAGATCAGACTGGACTTGAGCTGGCAACGGCCGCCGAGGATGCGCCGACTGTCATTGACTTCTACGCCGACTGGTGCGGCCCGTGCCAGCAGTTCCGCCCCATATTCCACGCTGCGGAAAAGAAGTACGCCGGCCGCGTAAACTTCGAGACCGTCAACATCGACGAGCAGGAAGATTTGGCAGAGCAGTACGGCATCACCTCGATACCGACAATCGTATTCCTCTACGGCGACGGCGAGGAGGCAACACGCTTCGTCGGCGCAATGTCCTCTGACGACTTCAACGCGGCAATCGACATCATGCTCGGCGACGAATGAGGATCCTGGTCGCCTTAGTCCTTGCAGTTTCAGTTGCCCTGCTCGCTGCCTGTTCGCACGAGAGTGACACGCTGAAGCCTTTCGGCTGGAAGAGCGTAAGCCCCGAGGCAGACTCGCTGGTGCTTGCCGCAGAAATTCAACTGCTTGAAAAAGCTCCGGACGACTCTATCCGCATGACACTGGAGAATATGCGGAGGCTGCGGCTGCCTTCAGAACAAGCAAAGGCGATGGATGTCCGCTACCGTTTTTTCTTGTCAAGGCTGTTGTATTTCACCGAGGGCAGGGACACTGCCCTCGCCGAAATAGACAAGGCGACAACGCTTGTGGACTCAGTCCGCTGGAAATACGACTATGTCCGGATTTCCAGCTTCCGCAGGTTTATCACACTGTCAGAAAGCGAGAGGGCGACAAGCCTACTCAAAGACCTGGGAGACCTGGATTACTACAAGTCCATAGGCGACAAAGCCATGGAGGCCAATACTGACCAGTTGATTTCCTCTTGGTATGGGGAAATAGGCTGGACAGACAAAAGCGTCCTGTTCATGGACCGGTGCGACAGCCTGTATCAGCAGCTCGGATTCTACAAGACATACGCCCGCAACCGGATCAACCGAGCCAACCTGTACGAGGACATGGGAATGACCGCACAGCGCGACAGCGTAATGCAGATAATACTGCACGACAAAGCGGTGATGGACAATCCCTTGACTCGCTGCCTTGCGTTGCGCAACGCATATCTGTACTCCGGCGACTTTGACGCGCTGAAGACGCTGCAGCGCGAATCCACAGGCAACCCGTCATTCCGCAAGCTAATAAACTTCTACGAGGCTCTGCTGTCGGGAGAGTACCTTGACAGGGGGGCATTAGACTCCGCCGCATATTACAGCGACAAGTCGGTGGAAAAAGTTGACGTAGTCACCAATTACAACCTGCTTTCGATCATCCATTTCCGCCGCTCGCAGTATTTTGAGGCCATCGGCAAGACCGACAGCGCATTGTGCCAGTACAAGCTCTACATGGCAGCGTTTGACTCGGTGATGAGCAAGCGGCCATACGATCAGGCGCGGCTACAGGCTGCCCGTGAAGCAGAAGCCACGGAAATGCGGCTCGAGCGCGACCGCCAACACAACACCGTCGTTTTCCTGTCGGTGATTCTGGTATTGCTGGCAGTGGGCGGCACGACAGTGTTCTTCATGCAACGCCGACAGCAGCGAGCCAAGCTGAAAGAGGCCAAGGCTCGACTTGATCTGGAGCGCAACCGCCGCGAGATGATGGCGGCGATGATTTCCGTTGACGAACAGGAGAAAATGCTCGGCACTATCCATGAGGCGGTCGCGGAAATGAAAGACAAGGGCAACGGACAAGCCGCCAAACTGGAGACGCTGCTGAAGCAGCACTCGGCTATGTCAAAGGAAATCGACACGTTTCAGGACCTTTTCAAGAATGAGAACCCGCAGTTTCTCAACACATTGAAAGAGCGTTGGCCGGGACTTACGGAGAAGAACCTCAAGCTCGCGTCATACATCCGCATGGGACTCGGGCTTAAGCAGCTGGCTCGCATCATGTCGGTCTCCCCCGAATCGGTCAAGCAAGCACGGTGGCGGCTGCGTACCAAGCTCGGGCTGCCCAAGGACGTGTCGCTCGACGAGTTTCTACGCAACCTCGACACCGACTCTCCGAAATAATCCAGGGGCTTTATAGTCACGTATGGGATGCGGACAAAGTAGGGACACGGCGTGCCGTGTCCGCCAAGCGGCAAATGCAATTATTTGATTTACTGCACTCTATCCTTGCGGACACGGCACGCCGTGTCCCTACTTTGGCTTCGCAATCACACGATGTCCGAGAGCTGCAACTCACTATGTTTCGGGTCACCTGATATCGCACCCTGTCAAAATGCAACAGCACGCTTGCAAAACGAAAGCCCTCTCGAAAAATGCGGTACTTTTTCAGTGCTTTCGGCGTGCCGTGTCCCTACTGGCTGCGCACAAATAGAGGGTGTGCCTGTTTTGACACACCCCCTCGCATTATGAATATGATGTATGCCGTTATCTGACAATCACCTTATGCGTGCTTGCCGCTGTCGGCGTTGACACACGCACCATATATACACCAGCAGGCCATGCCGCGGTGTCGATGCGGTCTGCGCAGGCAGATGCTACCTTCTGGCCGGAAACAGAATAGACTTCAACCTTTGCTCCGTCAGCGCCCGCAGTGCGAATTTCGCGCCCGGCCGTCCATATCTTCACATTGTCCTCGCTGGCAGCCTCGATACCCGAAAGGGCATTGACTTTGAACGCGGGCGAAATAGTCTGGCGTTGGCGGTTGCCGGCCTTGTCAGTCATCTCGATGCGAAGGTCGAACCATCCGGTCTTGCTCGTGCGGTCAACTTTGGCAAGGTTTGCCGAATAGCAGTCGCCGAAGCCCGGCATGAAGAAAAGTTCCGGCACTTGAGCCACCTCTATCGGGGAGAATGTATCCTCGCCGTATGGAGCGTACTCCACTTTCGTCGCTGCCGTCTCAAACGTATAGTAACAGTCGCTGGCCGAATTGTAGACCCACTGGAAGTCTCCGCCAGAGAAGTACATCGTGCCGTCGGCGGCGTTGTCAAAGCGGTCTGTGACTTTGCCATCCTTGTCCTTGAACATCAGCATCTGGAGTGTGGGAGCTGTCCAGTCCTCGTTACGCTCGTCGTAGCTCATCTCGGTGATGTTCTTGCCCGGAAGCCCATCGACGGTTACGTTCTCATTGCGGAAAACGACATCGATTTTGCCCGGCTCGTGACCGTTTGTCGCCCAGCCGTACAGCCAGCCCACTTCAAAATCCTTGCTGGCGGAGAGCTGCGGCTCGCCGTTGAGGGAGAAGTCCGTGACCTTGCAGTATTCGTCTGCGCTGCGCACTTCGCCGAGGCGGCCAATGTAAGACGGCACTATCACCGTCATGCTGTTCTCCCCTATCGGGTTCTTTTGCTGCATGACAACCGAAATCGGAGTCGAATCACCATACTTCTGCCCTTTCATGTCAGATGTATAGGTATATGCGGGATGTCCCGGGTATTCGAGCATGTCAGAGCCGTCTTCAGGTATCTGGAATGCATGGTTGCCGCAAAGTGTGTGGTTGTTGTTGACATACTCCCACACTCCGTTCTCGGAAGGTATGACGGGCAGTCCGTAAGTACACCAGTAACCTCTCGTGTAGCCGTTTTCATCCACTTCGGCATACTCCACCAGAGCAGGTATGATTGCGGTATGCAGGTCAAGACCGGGCTTGGCAGCTTCAGCCGACAGCCATATTTCGCAATTCTCGTCTGTGTTCATCAAATCGCCGACTGCCAAATGGTTGTACTTGTTCAGCCACACCTGCGCACGCAGGCATTTCCGGTACTTGAACTGGTCATGCGTAGCCTCCCACAGCGGCGAATGTGCGAAATCTTCCTCATAGCGCACGAATGGCGCGTCATTGCGCATAACAGCCTTCTCAAGACCCTCCTGCGATGTCTCGAGCACATAGTAATTGTTGTTGGCGGTAATGCCGGTCAACGAGATGAACAGATAGTTTTTGCTGACAGGCGACATGTACCGGCTCATCAGGTATTCTGTTTTCTCCTTTTCTTCCGCCTCGCGTCCGTCATTGCTGGTGACGGCACTCAATATGCCGCCGACACCCCTGCGGTACAACAAGCACTGGTTGGTGACATAGTCTACCGTGGCATTGGTGCGGTCGAAAACGGGGGTGCCGTCCTCCGTGAACGTCACTACCGGCGTGACCGCCTTTGAGCCGTCAGGCAGGTAGCCCTCCACGATGACGTACTGCGAGGCTTCCTCTGTTTTGAGGTGTATATCGGTGTCTCCCTCTATCACCACTCCCTCGCGGACGACCGACGCGCTGGCTTTGCCGCTCAGCACATAGCAGTCAGCGAAAATGTCGTAGGTGCCGGCCGGCACTTCAAAGTCGCAGGACTTCTCCTGCAGGATAGCATCGTCGAAATACGATTCGTTGTAGATGCAGAAATACGGCTCGCCTTCTCCCTCTTTGAAGTCGAACTCGATATGCACCTTGAACAGCTGCCCGTCGGCCCGCGTGGGTTTGTGCATGCGCGGGTTGTCGGGTATGAAACGACGCTGGTGCTCTGCCGCCGCATCCGTGGCTCTGCCTGTGACACGCTGTGCAGGGCTTTGCGCCCATGCGCATACGCTGGCGGCTGCCATCAGGATTGCAAGTATGATTCTTGTCATGATGTTGTTTTGTTTAGGGTTGTACATGCGGAATTCCGAGGTGCAAATTTCCGTGTTTCCGGGTGCTTCCACAAGTTTTTCAGGTCTACAAACGGTCTACATCTCCCATAACCGGCTGATACTTCCGCAGATAATCCGCAGTAGCCATAGTTTTGCCTCAAAATATTTGTGTAACGGCTCTTGGAGAAACAGCCATTTATTGCTAATTTTGCAGTGTATGCGGCAGGGGGCGCAAGCCGCCGCGCATGCCCCGAATTATTAATGTAATATACAACACCGAATAAACACCACATACTATGGCATTATGGTTTGAGTGCAAAGTCCGCTACGACAAGATGCAGGAGAACGGCGCGGTCAAGAAAGTGACAGAGCCGTACCTCGTGGACGCGCTGTCATTCACAGAGGCGGAAGCCCGCATCATCGAGGAGATGAAACCGTTCATCTCAGGAGAATTCACCATCTCCGCTGTCAAGAAGACCAAAATCTCGGAAATATTCTTCGATGAGACGGGTGACCGGTATTACCTGACCAAGGTGAACTTCATCACCATCGACGACAAGGGCATCGAGAAGAAATCCGCCACGCTGATACTCGTGCAGGCCTCCGACTTCGAGGGTGCGTTGCGCCGCTTCAATGAGGGTATGAAAGACAGCGCAGCCGACTACGAGATTGCCTCGATAGCCGAGACCATGCTCATGGACGTGTACCCGGCTGACCTCTCCGGCAAGCACGCTGCACAGCCATGATAGCCGACAGATTGCAGCAACTGCGTTCCGAAATGCCGGAGGGCGTGACGCTGGTAGCTGTCTCCAAGTTCCACCCGGTGGAGGCGTTGCAAGAGGCATACGACGCGGGGCAGCGCATATTCGGCGAGAGCCGCGTCCAGGAGCTGCTGGCAAAACAGCCGCAGCTTCCCGACGACATACAGTGGCACTTCATCGGACACCTTCAGACCAACAAGGTGCGCCACATCATCGGCCGCACCTCGCTCATCGAAAGCATCGACACGGAGCGGCTGCTCAGCATAGTCGATTCGGAATCCGCCCGTGCAGGTGTCACCACACGTGTGCTGATGCAGCTCCATGTGGCTCGCGAGGAGACTAAATTCGGCTTCTCGCCCGAGGAACTACTCGACTATTTCCGCGACCGCCGTTTCGAGAGCCTGGCCAACACCCACATCTGCGGCGTAATGGGCATGGCCTCCAACACCGACGACATGGCGCGTGTCGCCGCCGACTTCGATGCCATACGCAGCGTCTATGACCGGATAATCAACGAGGTCGCCCCTGACCTGCGCAGCTTCGACATCGTGTCGATGGGCATGAGCGGAGACTGGAGCATAGCCGTCAGCCACGGCTCGAATATGGTGCGCATCGGCTCAGACATTTTCGGGGCAAGACAGTATTGAACGGCGAAAATGCTGTTTTTCAGCATAATTTGCCCACGCAATCAAATATTTTTGTACCTTTGATTGCTCTATTTCGAGCCAAAGGGTTGTTATAGGAGCATAGAACAGGATACAGGTAATATCGACTAACGAATATGGTTACTACTACAGACAAAACTTCCAGCAATGGCAGAGGGATCGCCATAGTGGCGATGTGCTTCCTGTTTGCCATGATTTCCTTCGTCACGAACCTTGCCGCTCCCATAGGCACGATATGGAAAGGGCATTACGAATGGGCCGGCATGGTCGGCAACCTAATGAACTTTCTTGCATACCTCGTCATGGGAATACCCGCCGGCAACCTGCTCGTCAAAATCGGATACAAGAAAACCGCTCTGTGGGCCATTGCCGTCGGCTTCGTCGGCATCGGCATACAGTACCTCTCAAGCATCGCGGGCGGGAGCGTGCCGCTGTTCTCCGTAAGCGGCGAACCGGTGATGCTCAACTACATCATCTACCTGCTCGGCGCGTTCACCTGCGGCTTCTGCGTATGCATGCTCAACACTGTCGTCAACCCGATGCTCAACCTCCTCGGCGGAGGCGGCAACAAGGGCAACCAGCTCATTCAGCTCGGAGGCTCGCTCAATTCGCTGTCTGCCACGCTAACGCCATTCGTGGTAGGCATGCTCATCGGTGCAGTGACTGACACGACTTCGATGGACGACGTTGCGCCACTGCTATGGATAGCAATGGGAGTATTCGCAGTCGTGTTCACAATCATATCCTTCACCCCCATACCCGAGCCGCACCTGAAGTCTGGCGAACATGAAGTGGAATATAAGGTACACGACAAGTACTCCGCATGGAGCTTCCGCCATACCGTCCTCGGCGTTGTCGGCATATTCCTCTATGTCGGCATTGAAATCGGCGTTCCGGGCGTGCTGATATTCTACCTCTCCGACTCCGCAGCCTCCGGCATCACCGAGGGCGCGACTGCCGTAGCCGGCGCGGTGGCTGCCATCTACTGGCTGCTGATGCTCGTCGGGCGGCTATCCTCGTCGCTCATCTCCGGTGCGGTCTCAAGCCGCGTGCAGCTCATGGTGACTTCTGCCACAGCGATAGTGTTCATCCTACTCGCCATTTTCCTCCCCTCCTCCATACGCATCTCGATGCCCTCATACTCCGTGACCGAAGGGTTCGCAATGGCGCAAGTGCCTATATCCGCACTGTTCGTAGTACTCTGCGGGCTTTGCACATCAATCATGTGGGGCGGCATCTTCAACCTCGCTGTCGAAGGCCTCGGCAAATACACAGCCCAGGCTTCCGGCATTTTCATGATGATGGTCGTCGGCGGAGGCATCATGCCCCTCATTCAGGAGAAAATAGCCACAAGCATCGGATACATGGCCTCCTACTGGCTCGTAATAGCCATGCTGGCATACCTGCTCTATTACGCCATCTCCGGCTCGAAAAACGTGAACAAGGACATCCCCGTATAGCCCTTCCGCTATACATTATAATATATACGGAAAACAACAATCTAACATAAACGGACGCTCCCGGCGGAAACACCGGCGCGGACACCTAAACTGAAAAATGGAAATCAATCCCCAAATTCTCAACACAGCCGCAGACAACCTGCGTGTGCTCATCGCCCAAATGGTCGAGACTGCCAAGTCAGGACACCCGGGCGGCGCAATGGGCGGCGCAGACTTTGCCAACGTCCTCTTCTCAAAGTACCTGGTCTACGACCCCAACAACCCGACATGGATAGCCCGCGACAGGTTCTTCCTCGACCCGGGACACATGTCCCCGATGCTCTACGGCGTGCTTGCACTCTCCGGCAAGTTCACTATTGACGAACTCAAGCAGTTCCGCCAGTGGGGCAGCGAAACGCCAGGCCACCCGGAACTCAACCCGGCTCGCGGCATCGAAAACACGTCAGGCCCTCTCGGACAGGGACACGTCATGGCTGTCGGCTGCGCCATTGCCGAGCGTTTCCTCGTTGCCCGCTTCGGCGAAACCCTTGCCCACAAGACATACGCATACATATCTGACGGCGGCATTCAGGAGGAAGTGTCACAGGGTGCCGGCCGCATTGCCGGACACCTCGGATTGAGCAACCTAATAATGTTCTATGACGCCAACGACGTGCAGCTCTCCACCACTGTTGACGAGGTGACATCCGAGGACACTGCTGCCAAATACCGCGCATGGGGTTGGAACGTCCTCGAAATCAACGGCTCTGACCCAGTCGCAATTTGCGGCGCGCTCGAAGTTGCCAACCAGGAACGTCGCCGCCCTACCCTCATCATCGGCCACACCATAATGGCTCGCGGTGCTGTCACTGCCGACGGCAAGTCGATGGAAGGCTGGGTATCGACCCACGGCCAGCCCATCTCCAAGGCCGGCGCTGACATGGCAGCCACAATACGCAACCTCGGAGGTAATCCCGAGAATCCATGGGAGGTACGCCCCGAGACTGCAGAGCTGTATGAACAGCGGCGCAAACAGCTCGCCGACATTGCAGCAGCCCGCCACAATGCCGAAAACGAATGGCGCAAGAAGAACCCTGAACTCGCCAAGACACTCGACGGATACATCGCCGGCAAACTCCCCGAACTCGACTGGGACAAGGTGGTTGTCAAGCCCAACAGCGCGACACGCGCCGCTTCCGCAGCTGTCCTCTCATTCCTTGCCGAAAACATCGGCAACATGATTGTCTCAAGCGCAGACCTCGCCAACTCCGACAAGACTGACGGCTTCCTCAAGAAGACAAGCCAAATCGAGCCTGGCGACTTCAACGGCGCGTTCTTGCAGTCTGGCGTGGCAGAACTCACAATGGCGTGCATCATGAACGGCATAGCACTCCACGGCGGAATGTACGCCGCGTGCGGTACATTCTTCGTGTTTTCAGACTACATGAAGCCGGCTATACGCATCTCAGCCCTCATGGAGCAGCCTGTGAAATACATCTTCACCCACGATGCGTTCCGTGTCGGCGAGGACGGCCCGACTCACGAGCCTGTCGAGCAGGAAGCACAGATACGTCTGCTCGAGCAGATGAACAACCTCTCCGGCCGCCCCGCAGCACTCGTGCTACGTCCCGCAGACGCTGCCGAGACTGTGGCTTGCTACCGCATGGCGATGGAAAACACCGAGTCTCCCTCGGTAATGATACTCTCACGCCAGGACATCAAGGACATTCCCGGCGACGACCGCCGCAAACAGGCATTCGGCGCAGTCCGCGGCGGATATGAGGTAATGACAGCTGAAAACCCTGATGTTGTGCTTGTAGCCGACGGAAGCGAGGTGTCCCTGCTCTGCGACGTGGCTGAATCGCTGAAACAGGACGGCATACACACCCGCGTCGTGTCTATGCCCTCTATCGGCGTGTTCACTCGCCAGGACAAGGCATACCGCGACAGCATCCTCCCGGAAGGCGTGCCAACATTCGCGCTCACCGCCGGCCTGCCCGCGACATTCTACCCGATCAGCCGCGACAACTGGCGCATTTTCGGCCTCAAACGCTTCGGCGCATCAGCCCCGTACAAGGTTTTGGACGAAAAATTCGGCTATACGACCGAAAATATTGCATCTGAGGTCAAACAAATGATTAAGAAATAGTTTGCGAACAGAATTTTTATTGTAACTTTGCACAATAATCGTAGGCTCGCCCTTTTCGCTCCCTCCAAGCGGAGGGATACAAGGCAGCAATGCCGGGCGCAGAGGGTATGCATACGGTAAAAGTGAATAAAATTATAACTATTAATATTGTTGTTTTATGAAAAAACTTGGATTACTTGCTCTGGCTGCTGCCGCTGTATGCGGTACATCAGCAGCTTCTGCCCAGGAAGTGACCTATGTTGAGGATTGCTCACAGGGCCTGTTGATCAATCGTGCTCCGAACAACTGGTTCATCACCGCTCAGGGTGGTGCAAACATCTTGTTCTCTCACCACGATGTTCACGCAAAATTCCAAAACCGTATCGGCCCGCAGGCCAACCTCTTCGTCGGCAAGTGGGTAACTCCCGTGTTCGGATTCCGCATGGGTGCTTCTTGGATCATGCCCAAGGGCGCTACTGTTGAAGACGGATTCTTCCGCAAGATGAACGCCGGCACTCTCGACGGCAACAGCAACTACTACGATGAGAAATTCATGGGCCTCGGTCCGGAATTCGACATCCTCGTCAACCTCACCAACTGGTGGTGCGGCTACAAGCCCAACCGCGTCTACAATGCAGTCCTCCACGGAGGTGCTGGTGCATACTGGACATTCGCCCGCCGTTTCAAAGGCGACGACATCAAGTGGCGTGCTGCCCACAACACTATGCTGTTCGCAAACATCGGTCTGCAGAACAACTTCCGCGTGTCTAAGCACGTTGACATCTTCGTTGACGCTCAGTTCGAGATCATCGACATGAACAACACTGACGCTTACTGCGACTACAACGCATACTTCACAGCAAGCCTCAACGCCGGTTTCACTTACAACTTCGGCAAGACTGACTGGAACTGCCCCGTTACCGCTGTTTGCCCCACTTGGAAGTACACCGACGCAGAGGGTGACGCTCTCGTTGCCAAGCTCGCCCAGGCTGACCGCAAGATCCGCGACCTCCAGGCTCAGCTCGACGACTGCCTCAACCGCCCCGTTGAGCAGAAAGTGGCTAAGTGCGAAGGCCTCGCTACTATCTACTACCCCATCAACGTCTACACTCTCGACAAGCGCGACAAGATGCTCCTCAACTCTGTTGCAGAGGTCATGAAGAACAACTCAAACCAGACTTACACTCTGACTGGTTGGGCTGACAACTACACCGGCACTGACGAAATCAACACTCGTCTCCGTCACAACCGTGTAAACGGCGTGAAGGACTATCTCATCGGCCGTGGTGTCAACGCTGATCAACTCGAGGCCGGCATCGACGCTAACAACCTCACTGACTTCGGTGAGAAGTGCGCTCCGCTCGACCGCGCTGTGACTATCGCAGAAAAATAATTCCCGATAACTCATAATCCGGGTTCTCGCCCGGAAAATATATGTGGGTGTGCCAAATTTGGCACACCCACATTTTTTATGCGCAGCCCAGTAGGGACACGGCGTGCCGTGTCCGCAACCAAGTCTCTCCAAATCAACCAATTACACTTCGAACACGGCACGCAGTGTCCTATCCTGACACATCAATCATACGCAGTGTGTACATTTCGACACACCCCTCTAATTTCCGCTTTCCTCTCCGAGAAGGGTGTTAAATATACACAAATCAAACAGCCCCTCCTTTGCCGTTTGAAATAAAAGCACTAACTTTGCGTACTGAATTGCCGGCACACAGTCCGACTGTTCATTCACACACAAGGGGATGACTGGTTTTGACAGCGTGTAGAAGCGGCAAGTAAGCATGCAGAGCTTTGATGTGCAAGCTCTATAATCACAACGCATCGACCTATAATTGGCGAAAATAACAACTACGCTCTCGCTGCGTGATCTGAAGTACAGTAGGACACCTTTATCCGCTCCACAGTGGTGCGGACGAGACATCACCCCATTGCCCTGTTCCGAGACGTTTGGATAAGGTGGTGCTAAGAAATTCGGAAATAGGAAGCTGCCCGCCCCGTGCCGCTTCCGAGACTTAGGGGATAAGCTGCCGGTTGGTTGTCGTGAGCCTGCCGTCGGTCGAAAAACAAGTCAATGACTAAGCATGTAGAAAGCTTGTTGATTCCGCGTTTGGACGAGGGTTCAAGTCCCTCCATCTCCACCGCCGCCCCGGAAACGGGACAACAACTACAGCTGGCAGCCCGCTCATAAGGCGGTCTGTCAGTTTCATACCAAAGCAACAAACACCCAAAACAACAACACAATGAACGCCAAAACATTCATGGCAGTGATGCTCGCACTCATAGCAGTGTTCGCGTCAGCATCGGCCAAAGAGCCGAAACGCCCCGAAACCTACAACTACCAAAGAGGCATCGAGGCATACTACGACGACAATCTGGACCAAGCCGCAGACTACTTCTCCCGAGAAATCAGCGAGAACCCCAAGAACAGCGGCTACGCCAACATCTGGCTCGCCTACATCTACTACGCACAGGAAAATTACGGCTGGGCTTTGAACTCCGCTACTAAGGCAATCAAAGACATTCCCTCATCAGACAAACTATACAAAGTCCTGTCTCTGAACGAAAGAGCACTGATTTATACAGCGCTGGCCGACACTACAAAAGCCCTGAACGACCTCGCGAAGTCCATCAAAATCGACCCTAAGCATACAGAAACTTACAACCGGCGCGGACAGCTGCTGTTCGAAATGGGCAAGTATGCCGAATCTGACAAGGACTATGAGACAATCATAAAACTCGAAGAGGGAAGCGTCCTCGGGTACATGGGCAAAGCCCGCAACGCCAACTCTCAGGAGCGTTACGAGGACGCATTGCCACTGCTCAACCATGTAATCAGCATGGCAAAAGAATACAGCCAGGCCTACTCATACAGAGCCCTAACATACCTGGGGCTTAAGAAATACGACGATGCAGCCGACGATATCGTGACTGGACTCGGCATGCACGATGAAATGGCCGCTTCTATGTTCAACGACATAAACGACAAGGAATTAATCCCATATCTCGAAACCAAGCTGCGCGTTAAAACAAAAATTGAACCGCAGAACAACTTATGGCCGATTGCACTTGGTATCGTGCTTGAAAACAAGAAAGAATACCAGAAAGCTATCGATTGCTTCATGGCAGCCAACAAGATCGATGCTTCATCTAAAGCCATGCAATGGACGGCAGACTGCTATTCCTCATTGGGCGATTTCGATTCTGCCATACACTATATTGACAAGGCTCTCGAATTGACCCCTGACAACACAGCTGTCCTGCTAGCTAAAGCAGAAATCCTGTCAGATGCCGGCAAAACCGATGAATGTCTCGAGATTTGGGATAAAATAATCGAACAAGAACCTGACAATCCCGGCGCATACTATGCCAAAGGCATGGAAGAATGCTGTCACGGCATGACAGATGCAGCTATCGATGACCTCTCACTATGCATCGCACTAATCCCCGGCATATCATCCGCATACAGCGCTCGCGCAGACATGTACACACGCAAGGGCGAAACTGAAAAGGCAGCTGCCGATTACCGCAAAGTCCTCGAACTCGACACAGTGCCTAACAGCAGCAGCCGTGCCATGTATGCACTGCAAGGCCTCGGACGAAAAGCCGAAGCAATTGAGTACATGGACAAAGTCATCGCCGACAATATAGACGATGAGGGTGTATACTACGACGCAGCCTGCCTGTACACTCGCATCGGAGACTACCCGAAGGCTCTCGAAATGCTGAGGACTTCGCTTGAAAAGGGCTACGACAAATTTCCGCATATTGCAACAGACTATGACCTCGACCCGATACGAGAATTGCCGGAATTCAAAGCACTGATAGACAAATACAAACCCAAGATGACAAACGCAGCGAAGGGCAAAGCGCCGTTGAATGAAACGGTGGAGACAGTCGAAGTGCCGTTCACAAAGGCCGGCGGCATCACCAAAGTAAAATGCGAGATCAACGGCCTGCCGCTCCACTTCATTTTCGATACCGGCGCATCTGACGTGACAATATCAATGGTCGAAGCCAATTTTATGCTCAAAAACGACTATATATCTAAAAAGGACATAATAGGCAGCAGCACATACTGGGATGCAAACGGCGATCTGAACGTCGGCACAGTAATAAACCTGAAAGAGGTTACATTCGGCGGCCTCGTGCTGAAAGATGTGAAAGCATCCGTGGTGCGCAACCAGAAAGCACCACTTCTGCTCGGCCAGACCGTGCTTGGACGGCTCGGCAAAATCGAAATTGACAACACCAACATGAAACTCAAAATCACCCACACCACCACCGAATAACCAGCTGCTTACAGAAACAAACACAATCAGTGCCGGGCATCATTCTCCCGGCACTGATTATATCGAGAAACTTGGTCAATACAGGAATATAGCATAACTTCGCGTCATGAAAAGACGGATTATAAAGTGGTCGCTGCTCGTTTTGGCGATGGCAGTCTGCATACTGGCACTGACATACTGGAGCGTGTCATGGAACGCCAGCGGACGCACTTTCGACAAGCCCAAGGATGTCCCGGCTCATGAATACGGGCTGCTGTTAGGAACATCGCCAATCACCCCACGTGGCAAGCACAACTTCAATTTTGACAACCGCGTCAACGCAGCTGCAGAATTGTACCGCGCCGGGAAAATCAGGAAGATTATCGCCAGCGGCGGCAACTATACCAAAGACGAAGACGGCAAGCCGGTCAAATACGGATGTGACGAACCCAAAGCAATGAGAGATTCTCTCGTAGCCAAGGGTGTCCGCCCCAGCGACATAACGCTCGACTATGACGGCACCCGCACCATATATTCGATAGCAAAAGCTCGCGACGTGTTCAAGCTCGACACCGTCATTCTCATATCGCAGAAATACCATAACGAGAGAGCCATACGCCAATCAGAGCATTACGGGCTGACAGCCATAGGCTACAACGCCCCTCCCTCACACATCACAATCAATAAGCTGCAGAGCACGCTGCGCGAAACTTTTGCCCGCGTGAAACTGTACGGCGAACTGTGGTTCACGGCGACACCGCATTTCAACACACCCCAAAAACCAGCGGGTACTGACAATCAACTGGTTAAACCCAAACAACCAGCTACCAAACGACAATAACAACGCCCTGCCGCCACAAGATTCGTCCTTAAAATGTGATTGAACCGCACATTATTCGTACATAAAACGTGGATGACCAATATTCCGCTGTACGCACTGGCAGCGATATGACGCGCAGACGTCGAAACAAGATATAAAAATACACAAACTGTCTTTCCCATGCTTGACAACTACATGGGAAGTCGCTAACTTTGCCGCGTGAATGTGACAGCATCACGCCAGCATTGGCTATGATGATGAAGCATACACGAGCAAATTCGCCACAACAAATATCTATATCTATATGAACAAGGAAATGACAACACCTCCGGAACTCCCCGAAATCTCTTACGGGGACAAAATTCTCAAAATCTTCGGACTCGGTATCGCTCTGGTACTCGCTGCATTCATCGTTTGGCTGCTGTCTTCCGACAGACAGTCCTCACAGGCTGAAGTCGAAAAACAGATTGCAGAGCAATGGGGCGGCGAACAAAGCATCACCGGCCCATTCGCAATCACCAAAAACCAGAACAGAGTTCTTCCGGCCGACTTTTCCGCCAAGGCTAATGTCACTACCGAGAAACTACACCGGGGCATATTCGAGGTTATCGTATACCGCGCCTCCATTGACCTATCCGCAACATTCACACGCGAATCATTCGCTGCAAACATGCCAAAACCAACAGCAGGAGCAACGCCAGGAGCACCAGTTCCTGGAAGCACTGCACAGCTGACTGTCGTCGTTGACCCCTCGCAGCTTGCGACCCTCGAGCCGTTTACACTGAACGGGAAGAAATACAAGTGGAAGGTAAACGAAAACTCTCTGACAGCGGACATACCCGTAAGCGCCACAATGCCGGCTGTATCGCAGTTCTCCGCAAAGCTGACTCTGAAGGGATCGAAAGGGCTGTACATCGCGCAGCTCGGCGAAAGCTGCACTGTCACCATCGCCGGGCAAACTCCCAACCCCTCTTTCCAAGGGCCATCGCTGCCTGACACACGCACGGTTGACGATGAGAAATTCACTGCAAAATGGGAAAGCCACAACCAAGGCCTGGCAATTCCTGACACTAACCCGGAAGAAAACGGCATGACATTCAATCAGAAGAAGACACACGTCGGTGCGGAGTTCCTCACAGGCGTAGACACGTACCAGAAGGTGAACCGTGCTATAAAATACGCCTTCATGATCATCTTCCTCACATTTGCCGGGGCTTTCGCAGTCGAAATCACCTCCAAACGCAATCTCAGCATAATGTTCTATACACTGGTCGGCGTTGCGCTGGTAATATTCTATACGCTGCTGCTCTCCATTGCTGAGGTAATCGGCTTTGGCTTCGGATACCTGACGGCAGCCGCCATGACGGTGATACTTGTAACGGTGTTCATCAGCGCGATACTCAAGTCCAAGAAAATCGCCATGATGATGTGCATGATGCTCTGTTTCCTCTATGCGTTCTGCTTCGTGATGCTGTCGCTCGAGACATACGCACTGCTCATGGGAAGCCTGCTGCTGTTCGTGATACTCGCCCTCGCAATGTACCTTTACTACCGGTCATACAGCCGCAAGACCGAATAACCACTGGCCACAATTCATCATATCCATAACGCGGAGGGAGCGTCTGTTATATGACGCTCCCTCCTTATTGCAATTACATAGTGTATTAACGCTGTCCAATAATATTTTATCGGACAGCATTAAATTCATTTACGAGGTCTTCGTAGCTTGTGACCTTGTGGTAACGCACTCGAGCCGAAGACAGTTCCTCAAACAGCTGCTTGCAGCAGTCGATTTTCGATTGCTCAACAGGCGATATGTCCATTGAGCTGAGCGACCCCTTGGTTTCGGCGATGAAGAATATGTGTTTCACACCGTCGCGTATCATTGCTATTGCCCAGTCCGGGGCATAATTGCCCACAGGCGTAGGGATCTGGAACGAGCGCGGCAGTTTCGCGTAGACCTCCACCTCCGTGGCTCTTTCGAGGTCGCTTGCGAAATCGCGTTCCACCTTGCTGTCAGTCACGACATAGTCCATGACGTGTTTATTGGCTTCGAGCGCCCTGTCAAACGGCACTTCGCTGGCAGTGGCGAATATGTCTGACGAATACTTCCCCTCGGTCATCTTGTAGTGGATGTGCTGCACTATCATTGCCGCCTTCTGCTCGCGGATTATCCGTGTCGCGTTGCGGATGAAATCCTCCGGGTTGTTGCGGAACAGCGCGAGTTTCTCCGGCTTTATACTCTGGAGAATATTGCCGACTGTACGGCGTGTCAGGTTCGCGCCGTGCGCTATCTCGCCGATGAGGTCATACGCCACTGTTGAGGTACATTCGCTCGCGAGCTGTTCTGTCGCTGTCCTTTGGTTGCCGAACTCGTCCACGTTTTCTGCATCCTGCTCGCCCTCGACACGGACATAGTGCAGCTGACGCACAGACAGTTCGGCATCGAGGTGCTTGACGGCGTTGGCTGCAAGTTCCTTGCTGTCATAGCTCACTGTGTAGACATACTGGTGGTTGATTTCTTTCCACAGGGCCTGGAACGCTTCTTTGTTGAAGTTCTCCCTGTTCAGGCGGTTCAGGACAGTCGTTCTGGCATCTGTTATCATGCCGTCCGTTGCCGACGGGTCGTTCAGCACGAGCTTGACCACAGCATCAGCCATATTCTTCAGGGCTCTTGTAGGCATCGGCGCGAGAGTCCCCTCGTTTACGCTTTGCATGAACGACGGCTGGATATTCCCCTCGCTGTCGGCATAGCCGTTGTCCTCGAGCCAGGTCTTGATGCGGGCTGCTTCGCTGTCGGTGATTTCGTGTGTCGAGCCGTTGGCAAGTATGATGTTCTTCCCCTTGAAATAATCCGTTGTCACCTGACGCGGATGCTCGCGCAGGCTGGCATGGATATCCTTCTGCAAGCTCTTGGTGAAGTCGGTATAGCTCTCGTTGGCGATGACCGTAAGCACGTTTATGTCATGCACCTCGTCGCCAAGCTGTTCGGCATCCTGGCGTGTGCCGTCTCGGTCAACGCACAGCCTCAGTCCTCGTCCCACCTCCTGCCGTTTGGCTATCTCCGCGTTGGCATGCCGCAGCGTGCATATCTGGAACACGTTGGGGTTGTCCCACCCCTCGCGCAACGCTGAGTGCGAGAATATGAACCGCGTAGGCTCCTCGAAGCTCAGCAGCCGCTCCTTGTCCTTGAGTATCAGGTCGTATGCCGGGGTATCGTCAGAAATGTCTGTGCCGCGCCGCGTGGAGGGGTTGGTAGAGCGGCCTTTCTTGTCAATGGAGAAATACCCCTTGTGCACCTGCTCCGGCACGAAGCTGCGCAGGTAGCCGGCATACTCCAGGTCCGTTGTTTGGTCTGCCGCCTCCTCTGCCTGACGCTTGTATTCCACCTCGAATATCTGCTGGAACTTTTCCTTGACCGCATTGCCCTCCGCGTCGTATGCGCGGTAGTTCTCCACCCGGTCAATGAAAAACAGCGACAGGCACTTGATGCCGCGCCTGAACAGCTCCTGCTCCTTGCGCAAGTGCGCCTTGACAGTCTCGCGTATCTGTACGCGCTGCAGGTACTCCTCGTTGGTGTCCCCTGACACATCCCCCTTGTATATTGTCTCGCCGTTCTGGAACGAGACATATCCGTCAGGTGAAATCTCGGTTATGGTATAGCCGTCATACTCATTAAGCCCGCCGGAAGCAGCTATGAGCGTATCGCCGTAGTTGAAAGTCTTGGTCTGGCGGCTGATGTTCCCGGCCTGTGACCTCACCTCAATCTCAATACGCGCCCTCGGGGCATGGTTTGGCGACAGCACTATGTCGTCAAGGTACATGTACCGTCCCGTGCCTTGCAGGTTTTTGACCTCAAAGCCGATGACGTTGATTCGCTTCACCAGCCGCTGACGGTAAGCGTCAAGCGCGTCAAGGGCATAGACAGTGTCATGGCGCGTGCGGTGCGTCGCCGAATAGTTGAGCGTGAACAGCGGATTGAATTGCTTCAAGCCCGCCTGTGTCGCATTACCCTCCATTCTCTGCGGCTCGTCCATAATGATGATCGGGCGGTTGGCGGCGATCACGTTAATAGGCTTGCGAGAGGCAAACGAGTCCTGCTCCGAATAGATGATGCGTGCTGCCTTGTCTCCTGCCCGTCCTTCCCCTTTGGCCTTTTCTTCGTTGAACGAGCTTGCGAATGCCTGCGTGTTGATAATCATCACGTTCAGGCCAGCGTCTGACGAGAACCGGTCTATTGCCCCGAGGTCAGAGCTGTCGTACACGAACCACCGCGCCTTCTTGCCGTAATGCTCCATGAAATGCTCTTCGAGCATCTTGAAGCTCTTGGCTACGCCCTCGCGTATCGCTATCGACGGCACCACGACGATGAACTTGCTCCAGCCGTACCGCTTGTTGAGCTCAAACATCGTCTTGATATACACATACGTCTTGCCCGTGCCGGTTTCCATCTCAATGTCGAGGGAGACAGTGCCGTTGACGCCTTGGGCAAGTTTTGCCGACGGCGTTATGCAAGATGCTGCCTGAATGTCCTTTATGTTCTGGAGCAGCTGGGCCGCAGACAGCGCCACGTCATGGTTGCGGTATCCGCTGTCGTCCTCCATTCCCGCAATGGCGGCTGGATCGCGTTTGCCCAGGTCGCGGCGGTACAGCAGTCCGGCGCTCTGCGACGGCTGCCCGGCGAACACCGACACCGTGTTCTCAACCGCATCAGTCTGGTATTTCTGTATCTTGAACTTGAATTTCATGGTTTGATTCAATTAGGAGTGAGGAATGAGGTTTTAGACGCTAGGCTTTAGGTCTTAGGCTGTTGCAGCGGTATGATATTAGCGCATTAAGCATTTTGCCAATTTCAATAATGAGAGATTGAGCTAATCTGCTATCCGATGATGAGATCAAATTCAGTCTATTGCAAATCAGCAATTGAGTTTCAACTTCAAGCAACGAGCCACGTGCAATTGTGAGGAATTTGATGAATTCTTTGTCTGTGCCTCGTCCATGTCCCTCCGCAATATTCGAGGGGACTGAAACGGCAGCACGCCGCAATTGGTCAGACATCGCGAATGTTTCCTCTCGAGGCAGCTGTTTGACAAGACGATAAACCTCTTCTGTCAAGTCCATGCCCTTTTGCCAAACTTGCAATTGCTTGTAGTCGCTGGTCTTCATCCCTAAAGCCTAACACCTAAAGCCTAAAGTACTCTACAAACGGTTTCCGGCGAGTAATGACGGAATATCTGCTCGAAATTGTCGAGGACATTGTCGGAGGCTGCCGACGCATCGCGCATCACGAAGTATTGCGGCTGCTTTTTCGCTATCTCCGTGATTGCCGCCTCGTCAACCTTGTCGTCGAAGAATGCGACGAGATACCCCTCGTCCACGACAAACACATTCTTGCCTCCTATTCTCTCACTTCTGATAGGCGCAGACAGCTCGATGTTGAGCTCGAGCATCGCCTGGAACAGCAGGTCCTCTCCCGTCCGGTCGGCCTTGATGTTGTCAACCGATGCCAACAGGTTGCCGCTGGTTGTTTCCGCAGGTGTGTAATACACATCCCGCATATTGCTCGAATCGAGCTTCAGCACACGGAAACCGATGTCAAGACCTGCTGCTTGTAGACCATTTTCCGTCTTGATTTTTTGAGCCGCTAATTTTATGCGTTCTTTACCCAATTCGGTAATAGAATGAGGCAAATTTTTTCGTTCTAAATAATCTAATGCCGCTTGCGCTATTTTCTTTGATGACTGATCTGCCATTTTGTCAGGCTCAATCCTCTCTTCAACTTGCACAAGAATATATTTGATGCGTTTATTCTCATGAAGATTTGACAGTAAAACCGCATGTGCTGTCGTTGCAGATCCAGAAAATAAATCGAGGATGATAAAATCGTTATCAGTATGTTTTGAGATAAGATAAGAGATTAGTTCAACTGGCTTTGCATATTCAAATACAGTATCACCGAAGAGTTCCTTAATCAAAAGAGTCCCATTTTTTGTAGTACCCTTACCAACTAGTACTGATGAAATGGTATTTCCTTTACGCTCTTTTTTTGTATGCAACATACCTTTGTCGCTTATGAAAACCTCTACGAGTTTTTGACCTTTATTATCAATGACGGTCTCACCTCTGAAGAAGTTTGTGAGCATGACAGGATTTCGTAGAGGACCTTCGATGATGACTTCATTTTTGAGAACGCCATTTTCTATAATCATACCTTCAGGAGTAATTATTTCATAATAGTCTCGATTGCCTCCTATATGCCCATAGAATGTCTCTGTAATGGAAGATGTGCATTTAAGCCCTGTCGGTATTGTCAGCCGTTGTATGTTATTGCCTCCGTTTGTGATTAGCTTGATTATATATGGGTTTGAAGAAAAATCAAGGTTCATGTCAAATGCATTTCTGGCATAAACCAAAACATATTCATGTGATTTTTTAATTTTACCCAGATTAGAACCTGCGAATTTTGTATCAATTTCAAGCTCGTCTTTTAATGAATTGACCCATGAAAATGAAGTGACGTAGTTCTGCTCACCAAATACCTCATTGCATACTTTCTTGAGGTTTTCGACTTCGTTGTCGTCGATGGAGATGAATATGACGCCGTCGTCGGAGAGGAGGTCGCGGGCGACTTTCAGTCGCGGGTACATCATGTTGAGCCAGTCTGTGTGGAAGCGGCCGTTGGCTTCGGTGTTGCGCACCATTGGGTCTACGGTCTTGTTCCCTTCTTCGTCGGTGTATCCGCTCTCCTTCTCAAACTCCTCCTTCTTCATTGCATATTTGTCGTTGTAGACAAAGTCCTTGCCGGTGTTGTAGGGCGGGTCGATGTATATCATCTTGACCGCGCCGAGGTAGTCCTCGCGCAGGCATTTCAGCACGTCGAGGTTGTCGCCCTCGATGTAGAGGTTTTCGGAGTCGAAGCCTCCAGGGGTTCCGTCGCGTCCCACGCTCTCTTCGCGGCATGGGCGCAAGGTCTTGCGTATCGGCGTGTTGGCGAGGTGCATCGCCTCGCGTTTCCCGGGCCACGTGAACTGATACCGTTCCTTTGGGTCCTCGACGACATCCCCCGACAGGTTCTGCCGCAGTTTGTCGAAATCGACGGCGTGGCGCACGTTGCCGTTGCTGTCCTTGATTTCCGTCACACAGTCGGGAAACAGGCTCGCAATCAGGGCAACATTGTCCTGAACGCCGTCTGCTGTTGTCATTCGCAGTTTTTCCATTGATTGTTAATTGATTATTTATCTCATAATTGATCCTCCAAAGTCCTGATTTGGTTGTACAGTTCGCGGCGTCGGCGCGGCTGCCGCTCATTGCGCATGCGCCGCCTTAGTGCGGCGATCTGGCGGCGGATTGCGTCGCGCTCTGCATTGACGTGTATCTGTTCTGCCAGGGTGTTGTCCTCCTCGACATCGAAGCCGCCGATGCGTGTGACGTAGTTCTGCCAGACGGCATCGAGGGACAGCCCTTGCGGCGTTAGGAATGTGGAATTAGGAATTAATTCTGAATTAGGAGTGAGGAATGCGGAATTAGGAATTATGGGGTGCCAGCCGGTCGTGAACAGCCGCTCGTGATAGACGGCAAACCGCACTTCGCCGCCGTAGCGCAATGCGTAGACTATGTGCTGCGGTACAGCTCGGGCGAGCAGCTCGATGTTGCGCGGGTCACAGTCCGCCCTCTTGAGCGACACCTCCACCACATAGATTGATTTGACCTTCTCGCCGGCAGCTATTCCGGGCATCGTGCGCGGCAACACGGCACTGACGATGTCGAGCCGCGAGATGTCGGCATCGAAATGCTCCCGACGCGCATAGTCCCAGTTGTACTTCCGGTACAGCTGTGCCTTTGGCAGCCGTTCCCTCAATTCCGTCGCTTCCGCCAGCCCGTACATAGTCATTTGATTATAAGGAAACATATCAGTTCAAAGTCGTCGAGGCCCTTGATTTTGTTGCCGAACGGGTCAGCGTCGCCGTCAAGGAACGCGCCCAAGTCCGACTGGTCCTTGACCTGAATGAGCGAGGAGATGGCATCGCCGAGCAGCTTGGAGTATTCGTCCATGCGCTGACCGTCGAGGGTCTCGCTGTTGAACTGGCGGCACAGGTCTGCAACCGGTTCAGACTTGCCCCGGCACAGCTTGCGCATACAGTCGAGCAGCTCCTTGGGATGGAGGTGGTCAATCACCAATGAGGAATGTGGAATTGGTTCTGAATTAGGAATGTGGAGTGAGGAATTAGGAATTGACGTGCCGTCTTCATTCCTCATTCCTAATTCATAATTCCTCATTGCCTCGCCATTCCTCATTCCTAATTCCTCATTCCTAATTGGAGAGGAAATC
>ERZ808240.1970-NODE-1970-length-23833-cov-36.038691_pt1 | contig 23833 bp, 17 predicted proteins | sample MGYA00521084_ERZ808240 | MGnify/ENA primary metagenome ERZ808240 (study PRJEB31516, sample SAMN03275571) | gut metagenome | biome: mammalia-associated habitat; material: feces | host: Papio cynocephalus | place: Kenya | collected 2012-08-06 ... | reverse complement strand
TTAATCCCTTGATTTGTTCTTCTGTCAAGCCTGTGCAGTGCATGATCTTCTCGATGCTTATCCCTTCTGTTAGCAATGCACTTGCGATTTCAAAGGAACGCTCGTCTCGCCCTTTCTCATGTCCTTTCTCGAATGCTGTATTGAGTGAGTTCTTGATGTCACGATATGCTTTTAGGCTGTCCTCGTACTCATGGAGTTCCTTCTTTGAAAACTTGGCGATTTCTGCCTCCTCGAAGAGTTTGTCGAATATCTTGTCTCGCAACTCCTTCGGCCTGTTTTCTAATCGTGATAAATTCTTGAGGGCAAAGAGCCATTTGTCGTATGTGGTGTGAAGCTTGCTCAACGGCTTGTCAAACTTGGCAATCTCTATGTACTTGAATGTTAGTTTGTCGTTGAAAACCTTCTTGGTCTTCTTGTCCAAAAGACCTACATCGTGAGCGATGCTCTTAGTGTCAAAGGCTTCATCCTTCATGTCAAAGTTGAGTAAGGCCACCACATAGACATGTGACAGTTTAAAGTCCCAGTCTGCACTCTTTGGTGCTTGTTCCTTGATAGGAAAGGTGGCATAGTAAAGTGATCTATCCTTGAAGTACTTTTGGTAGGCGTTCTGCATCTCCACAATGAACTTCTCTCCATTCTCATTCTCGCAATAAACGTCAAAGATGGCTTTCCTGTCGGTATATACGTCTCCTGCGTGCTCGCTGTTGAGGTACTTCACGTCGGTGATAACTTGTTCCTCCTTGAAAAGTGAGTTCAAGAAGTTGATGAGCAGGTCCTTGTTGGGCTTGCTGCCGAATATGCGCTTGAAACCGAAGTCGGTGAGCAAACTGATGTATCGTTCTTCTATATGATGTTCCATGCTGCTTCCTCCTTGTTGTTGCTGAGTGATGCAAAGTTACGACTTTCCTCTGTAATAACAAAATATTTCATCACTATTTCGGTCTTACAAAATATAAGAATTTACATTCTGTGTTGGCCTAATAGTTATAAAAGAGGAGTCTTATCCTATTTTCCAACTCTCGACACCTCTTGTCTTGCTGGAGAAGTTGATGCCGAGCTTGATAACTATTCGCTTGTCCATAGCGAACGGGGCGGCATAGTTCTTGGCTTCTATCTGTTGCAGTGCTTCTTCTGCACTACCGTCCATTTTACATTCTATGATGTAGATGTAGCTGGATGTTAGGATGAGAACGTCCATCCTTCCATCGCTCGTTGGCAATTCCACGTGCGTGTAGAAGCCCATAATCTTAAAAACAAGATATAGGGCATTCTGGAAGTATAGCTCTGCATCGCCTGCTACCTGATAGTTGTTGGAAGCAAAGAAGGCGGTGAAACGCTTCATGAACTGTTCGGTATTACCAGCTTCTACATCCTGGACAAATTCATCGACCATGAACGGAGACTCAGAGCCTGCGGAAGTGTATAGCGGCAGAAGGAAGTTAAGAAATCCTTCTTCCACCTCCTTGTTAGGGAAGCCAAGGAGATATTTCTTAAACCTTTTGTCATAGGCTTTGATGGTGAGATAACCACTCTGGTATATCACAGGTATCGGATTGGTTGATAGTGAGTCCACGCTATTGATGACATCGCTTGACACTCTTTCCTTCGTCATGTCGGGCAAGCGATAGTTGTGCATTTTCAGCAAGTCGACAAGGAATGTGGGTGTGCCGGTCTCAAACCAGTAGTCTTTATAGCGAAGTTTTGACAGAGTGTTCAGAACGCTGAATGGGTTGTAGATGCCTATTGTTTGTTCCTCAAAATGATATCCGTCGTATCTTTCCTGTAGTTTTGCTATCGTTGTTTCTTCTGTGTCACCGTAGGTTTTGGCAAGTTCGTTGATACCTTCCTTGAAATTTGCAAGTAGTTCTTTTTCTGTTATCCCACAGATGCTGACATAGCGGTGGTCCATCGATATATCCATCAGGTTGTTGAGGTCGCTGAATACGCTGACCTTGCCAAATTTGGTTACTCCTGTTAGGAAGGCAAACTTGATGTAGCGATCCTGTGTCTTCAATACCGAATAGAAAGCCTTTAGCTGATTACGATGGTTCTCTTGAAGCTTCTCGTTTTGTAGTGTCTGAAGAATAGGTTTGTCATATTCGTCGACAAGGATAACAACATGCCTGCCTTCTTTCTCGGCAGCTCTTGCTATCACTCCCTTGAAGCGAAGGGCAAGAGTGGTTTCTGACTCACGGGTTCCATATTTGTTCTCCCAAACCGTGAGGTAGTCGTTGAGCACGGTATACAGACTGCCTTCTTCTCTGAAGTTGGCTGTATTCAGGTCAATATGGAATATTGGGTATTGCTTCCATTCAGTCTCCTTTTCGTAAATGGAAAGACCCTCGAAGAGTTCCTTCTTACCTTGGAAATATGCTTCCAATGTAGACAGGAAGAGACTCTTTCCGAATCGTCTCGGACGACTCAGAAAGTAATAAACCCCTTCGCTAACAAGTTTATACACAAAATGTGTCTTGTCGACGTAGGCAAAACTCTCTTTGCGGATTTTCTCAAAATCTTGTATTCCTATCGGATATTTCATCTTAGTTTCCTCCTCTTCTTCTTATTCTTACTTCGTCATATTGGCAATAGTAGCTATCATGGCGGCGATGCTCGATATGCTGGAACCGAGGCTCATGGTTTCGGCAATGCTCATCTTGCGCTTCAATTTGGATGGTACTATTATCTCGCAACCAGGCTGGATGCGGGCTCCATGATTTACCTTTGCCACCTTGCCATTCATGTAGATGACGTAAGCCTTGCTCTTAACGGCATCCGAGGAGAAACCGCCGGCTTCATCTATGTAATAGCTTGCCCGCTTGCCCTTGACATAAGCCACGGTGTTGGCATACATCACGGCTCCATTGATCTTCACGGTACCATCGTATTGTGGTACCACGAGACGGTCGCCTTCGCGCAATACCAAGTCTTCGTCGCAGCCAGGGTTCTTGAGTGCTTCCGTCAGGTCGATACCTACTGTGTACTCGTCTGGAATATTGAATTTCTCGAGCTCTGCATTCTTTGCATTTTCGGCTGTCTGCTGTATGGCGGAGCCATTGTTGCTGCTGGCTGCCAACTGCAGGAGGTTCTTCTGCTGGTTCTCGCGCTCCTTTTTATATATAGCCAACATAAGCTCGCGCTCTGTCTCGTTGGTGCGGCGAATAAGTCGGGCTCCCTGGATGTAGGCATGGCTGGTGGCGCCTCCTGCCATGTGATATAAGTCGCTCAGGCGTGAAGGGCGCTTGGTCATGGTATAGGTGCCTTGGAACATCACCTCGCCTTCTATGCTTACATTCTGCTGCACGGTGTAGCTTGGGTTCTTGCGGACAAAGACTTCGTCGAATGGCATCAAGGTGAAGCCTGGTGTGCCGTCGACTACGAAACCATCCTTCAAGGAGAGTTCGAAGCTCTGGGCGATGATGCTGTCGGGACGCAATGCCTTGGGATTGTTGACACGGCGGCTTACGTTTACCTTGACAACGGAAGCTTTGTCGGTGAGTCCTCCTGCCTGGAGTACGAAGTCTTCGATGGTTTCATTATCGGCATATTTGTATGTGCCAGGATAGTTTACCTCGCCGCGGATGGTGATGGTGCGCTCTATCATCTTGTCTTGACGTGTAGGGATGAAGAGAACGTCGTTCTCCTTCAATGGAATGTCGGCTACCTTTCCACTCATCACACCAGCTATGTCGATGCTGATGACCTCCAAAGAGCGGTCGGCCTTCATACGGTGCATGACAGCACGGGCTGTGAAGGCATCCTCGGTGAGCCCCTCTGCATGTTCTACAAGAGTTCGCACACTGTTAATCTGATCGCCTAAGTTGTACATGCCTGGGCGGAAGACGGCTCCCTTGATTTCGACAGTGTTCGCATAACGGGGAAGAATGGAGTCGACGCTTACAGAGTCGCCATCGGCAATGCGGAAATTAGCATAATCGAATTCCTCTACATTGAATACTGCATATTCCCGCCCAGTCTTGCGATTCACGCGAACAGCCTTGGTATAGGCGTCGCCTGTGAATCCTCCTGCATACTTGAGCACGGAGTTGAGGCTCTCGTTCTTCTTCATCTCGTAGAACATAGGACGCTTTACTTTTCCACTGATGTTGACAAGGCAGTCATATGGCCCTACTACGATGACATCATTGTCTGCCAGGCGTACATTGCCGGTCAACTTTCCGTTGAGGATATAGTCGTAGATATCTACTACTGTCACCAGACGGTTGTGCCGATATACCTTGATGTTGCGCAGGGTTCCGAGGTCGTTGGTGCCTCCTGCCATGTATAGGGCGTGGAACACCGTAGCAAAGGCTGAAAGGGTATAGGTGCCTGGAGCCTTTACCTCGCCCATCACATTGACCATGATGGTTTTGGTTTGTCCTACGGTAAGCTTTATGCGGCTGCTGCGATAACGGCTTCCGAGCGTGTTGCGCAAGCGGGCATTCGCTTGGGCAACAGTCAGTCCGCTTACGTTTACCGGGCCATATCCCTCGATGGTTACTTCGCCGTCGGGAGAAACCGTACTCTGGATGGTACGCTGTGAGGCTCCATAAATATCGATGATGACAGCATCGCCAGGCCCCAAACGATAGTTTTGTGGGGTGGCGATGTTCATGTTCGGCTCGAAGCTCAACTCCTTGTTGTTGAAGATGTCACGTCCGAAAACACGATGCTTGTCTTTAGCCTGCTGTGCCAACAGTTGCTTGAGCATCTGGGTGGAGTCGGGCACGATGCCGTTGAGCTCGTACTGCATGTCTCCATACTCCTCGTCATTGCTGTCGTAAGTATGTTTGTACGATTCGTCGCGCTGTGCCTGTACACGATAGTTGGAGTAGTTGGATGCCTCTTTGTCGGCTTGTTTTCCATAGTCGGAGCGTTTCTTGCCATTGTTGCTGCGCATACGGCTTGTCTCTGCTGTGCGGTCGGTGGTACTTGCCAAGGCACCTTGCTTCTGCATCTTCTCATACGTCTTGCGTACTCGACGTATCTGGGAAATGTCGACACCTCGCTGCATCAGCTTGGTGACTATCTGCGAATTGGATGTGCCTGCGCTATGCTCCTTGGTTACAAAACTCATCACTTGATCATCCGTCATGCCAGACTGTGCCATCGCAGAACCCGTAGACAGCAGCATGAGCGCAAAAATGATATATTTTTTTATTGTCATCGTATGCTAATTTGTGATAATTATGCTATTAATATTCTTTTCCTGTTATATAATAACTCTAATTCTTGTTATTTGTTGCAAAGGAGCATGCTTTTTTTTCTCAATATTGGCGTAGTGCAGACAAAAGGTCGATGTTCTCACTCTTTTTCCCGATAGTGATGCGCAGGCAGTTGCCACAGAGTTGCACATTGTTGCGGTTGCGCACGACGATGCCTTGGCTGACCAAATAATCATAGATGGCTGTGGCATCGGTCATCTTTGCCAAGAAGAAGTTGGCCTCTGTGGGGTAAACCTTCTCGCAGATGGGCAGGTCGGTGAAGGCTGCCATAACCTTGCCGCGCTCCTGAAGGATGGTCTTCACCCAGTCGTCTACTTGGTAAGGGTCTTTCAGAACCTCGAGAGCCTGTTGCTGGGTGAGGAGGTTGATGTTGTAGGGGTATTTCACCTTATTGAATATATCGATGATTTGCTTGCTTGCAAATGCCATGCCCAAGCGGATGGCTGCACATCCCCAGGCCTTGCTCATGGTGTTGAGGACGATGAGGTTGGGATATTTTGTAAGCTGCAGGCGGTAGGGGCGCGTCTTGGCAAAGTCGCTGTAGGCTTCGTCTACTACCACGATTCCGTCGAAACGTGACAATACGCCATTGATGGTGTCGGGCGAGATGAGATTGCCGGTAGGATTGTTGGGGCTGCATATCCAGATGACCTTAGTGTTCTCGTCGCAGGCAGCCAGGAGATGGTCGGCTGTGGTCTGAAATTGCTTGTTGAGCAATACTGGGCGGTATTCCACATCATTGATATCAGCACATACTTCATACATGCCGTAAGTAGGTGCTATGGCCACCACGTTGTCCTTGCCTGGACGACAGAACACTCTGTAAACCAAGTCTATGGCCTCATCAGAACCATTGCCCAAGAAGATTTTGTCTTCCGCCACTCCCTTCACCTTGCTGAGCTGTTTCTTCAGTTCGAGCTGCAAGGGGTCTGGATAGCGGTTGTAAGGATCGTTGTATGGATTCTCATTAGCGTCGAGGAAGACGCGGGCAGTATGTCCGCTGAACTCATTGCGGGCGCAGCTATAGGGAGCCAAGTTCCAGATGTTCTCTCGGCAGAGTTGTTTTAATTCTTTCATGACTTAATGGAAATTTTAATTCATAAAAAGTAAAAAGTGAAAGCTGTTTTTTCTGTCGGTCATTGTTTGTAGTGACGACCAGTCCAAGCTTTCACCTTTTTTTACCTGTTTACTTTTCGTCAAGGCTTTCCACTCTCAGTCGCATGGCGTTGGCGTGAGCTTCGAGCTGTTCGTTCTCTGCCATTGTGACAACAGCCTTGCCGATGTTTCGGATGCCTTCCTTGCTGAGGTGCTGGAATGTGATCTTGCGATTATAGCTGTCAAGATTCACTCCGTTATAAGCCAGGGCATAGCCATGGGTCGGCAGTGTGTGATTGGTGCCACTGGCATAATCGCCGGCACTCTCGCAAGCGTAATTGCCCAAGAACACGCTTCCGGCATTGACTACCTTTTCTGCCAACTGCTCGTAGTCGCTTGTGGCAATGATGAGGTGTTCGGGGGCATAGGTGTTGCTTAGGTCGATGGCTTCCTGCTTGTCTCTGACAAGAATGAACTTAGAGTTGTCTAACGACGTGAGCACCATCTCTTTACGTGGCAAATGCTCCAGCTGTTGTTCAACTTCACTCACCACCTTGGAAATCATATCTTCTGAAGTGGTGATGAAGAAGACCTGAGAGTCGAAACCATGTTCTGCCTGCGACAACAGGTCGGCGGTCACAAAGACAGGATTGCTGCTTTCGTCGGCTATTACGCAAACCTCGGATGGACCTGCTGGCATATCTATGGCAACATCGTGTAAGGACACGCGCTGCTTGGCTGCCATTACAAACTGGTTGCCTGGTCCGAAGATTTTATATACCTTTGGAATGCTCTCCGTGCCATAGGCCATGGCTCCGATGGCCTGTACGCCGCCAGCCTTGAATATCTTGCTAACGCCGGCTATTTTTGCTGCCATAAGGATGGCTGGGTTCACTTTGCCTTCGGCATTAGGGGGCGTGCAGAGTACTATCTCCTCGCATCCTGCTATCTTGGCAGGGGTGGCAAGCATCAGTACGGTAGAGAACAATGGTGCCGTTCCGCCAGGAATGTATAGACCGACTTTCTGTATGGCGACACTCTTCTGCCAGCACTCTACGCCAGGACAGGTTTCTATCTTGCCGCCTTCAAACTTCTGACTTTCATGGAATCGGGCAATGTTATGATGGGCAAGCTCCAGTGCATGTTTAAGTTCTGCCGACACCATGTGTTCTGCTTCGTCCATCTCGTTCTCGGATACAGACAAACTGTCGAGATGGGCATGGTCGAATTTCTCTTCATATCGCTTCACAGCTTCATCGCCATTATTTCTTACGTCTTCCAAAACTTCCTCTACGGTCGCATTGAGTTGCGATACATCAAGGTGTGGACGCTTAACGAGTTCCTCCCATTCTTCCCTTGCTGGATACTTTATTACCTTCATTCCAACTAAAGTTTGTTATTGATGCAAAAATGCAAGTGGTTGTGTTATAAAATCATTTTCTCGATAGGGGTTACCAAGATGCCCTGTGCTCCCAATTCCTTCAGCTTCCCGATAATCTCCCAGAATCGTTTCTCATCGAGAACGGTGTGGATGGAGCACCAGTTTTGGTCGGCAAGAGGAATAATGGTAGGACTCTTGATGCCCGGCAATACCTCGGTGATGGCTTCTATCTTGTCCTTGGGGGCGTTCATCATCACGTACTTTTTGTCCTGGGCCGAACGCACAGCCTCGAAGCGGAACAGCATCTCGTTGAGAATCTGGTGCTTGTGTTCGTCCATGTTCCAATTTCCGATAAGGAGAGCCTCACTCTTCATCACAATCTCTACCTCGGACAGGTTGTTGCTGATGAGTGTCGAGCCTGAGCTGACAATGTCGAAGATGCCATCTGCCAAACCAATGCCGGGACTGATTTCCACAGAACCTGTGATGACATGGATGTCGGTATGGATGCCGTTCTTCTTCATAAAGCTGCGCAGGATGTTGGGGTAGGAGGTGGCTATCTTCTTGCCGTTGAACCACTGCAGGCCGGTATAGTCTATCTCTTTGGGGATGGCAAGGCTCAAGCGACACTTGCTGAAACCAAGACGGTCGATAATCTGTGCGTTTTCGCCACGCTCCACAAACTCGTTTTCGCCCACGATGCCGACATCGGCTACTCCGGAGGCTACGCTTTGGGGAATGTCGTCATCGCGAAGGTAGAGCACTTCGATGGGGAAATTGGTCGACTGTACCAAGAGCGTACGCTTCGAGGCACTAACTTTAATGTCTGCTTCCGAGAGAAGATTCATGGTGTCATCGAAGAGACGACCCTTTGACTGCACTGCTATTCGTAACATATTTCTTCATTTTTATTAAAAAACAATGCAAAAGTACAGAATTCTGGCCGAATATGCAAGAATATTTGTACTTTTGTAGCGTCAAACATGAAGAAAGAATATTTATTAGTATTTGTTGCAAGTTTTATGCTCTTGGGATGCTCCCCTAAAAAAGAACAGCCAGAGCTTACTCCGTGGGGCACGCCCGTGGGTGCGGTGGAGGTATCTGACGAACCAACGTCCCCGTCTCAGAGCCAGGGATTGTCGCTCGATGACATAGTGGCAGGAGGCGAGCTCATCATGCTGACCGTGAACGGTCCTACTACTTATTATGACTATCATGGGCATGGCATGGGGCTGCAATACCTATTGTGCGAGAAGTTTGCGCAACAGATAGGTGTGTCGTTACGGGTAGAGGAATGCAAGGACACGGCAGAGATGGTGAGCAAATTGCGGAAAGGCGAGGGCGACTTGATAGCTGTGCCTTTGGCACGCAAGCAGGCTAAAGGAGGACTGCTCTTTTGTGGAGTGAAGACAGACGATGAACAATGGTCGGTAGCTGCGGGGAACAAGAGCCTTGCCGACACCCTCGACAGTTGGTTTAAGCCTAAGATGATAGCGGAGATAAAACAGGAGGAAAGTTTCTTGCTTTCTTCACGAAGTATCCGCCGCCATGTTTACTCTCCTTTCCTTAATCGCTCGAAGGGCGTTATCTCTAAATACGACAGATTGTTCCAGATGTATGCTGGTGCAGCCCGTATGGACTGGCGGCTGATGGCGGCTCAATGCTATCAGGAAAGTTGTTTCGATCCGAACGCCAAGTCGTGGGCTGGCGCCTGTGGACTGATGCAGATTATGCCTTCTACGGCTGCTCACTTAGGGCTGCCGATGAGTCAGGTGCATGAGCCGGAGGCGAATGTGGCGGCAGCAGCAAGGTACATGGCAGAACTGCAGGGACACTTTGCGGATATAGGCGATCCTTCCCAACGCATTCTTTTCGCCTTGGCAGCCTATAATGGGGGATTCCATCATGTGCGCGATGCCATGTCCTTGGCTCGTAAGCATGGAAGGAATGCTTACAATTGGGGAGATGTGCGCGAGTTTGTACTGCGACTGTCCCAGCCTGCTTATTACAACGATCCTGTAGTGAAGTATGGTTATATGCGTGGCTCGGAAACCGCCGATTATGTGGACCGTATACGCACGCGGTGGGCTGACTATAGCGGGGGTGTTGTTGGCGGTCGTGGCTTTAGCAGAGGAAGTATCGGTGGAGGCTTCCATGGTGCGCCTGTCAAGGCTAAGCGCAAGTATTCCAGCAAGTATCACATATAGCCTTGCATCTAATCACCGCATACGTAAATATGAAAACCGCACAACAGCTGATATGCAGTTGCACAACAGCTGATGTGCGGGTGTCTGTCAGCTGTTGTGCGAGCGTCCTTCAGTTGATGTGCGGTAATGGTTTTAATAACGAGTAACTCTATGAGTTGCTCGATGTGAACCTATGAGTTTGATGGAAGAACTTTATTTCTTTCCTCTTCTGTTTCGGTTGTTGCTGTCGAAATTGGGATTGAAACTTTTCTTCTTTTTGTCCTTGAAATATCCAGAGCCCTTGCCTTTGGTTTCGCGCAACTCGGCTCTGTCCGCAGCCACTACATCACGAATGTTGGCAGACTTGCTGGTCAGCGGTTTGCCATCATTGAGATATTTCTCTTCGTCATAACAGCCCACGTTGCCGTAACCCTTGGGAGCATATTTGGCTTTGTCTCTCTTTGCCGCCTGACGGTTAGCGCCTCGCTTGCCCTTGTCAACTCGTCCCACTCCGGGATTGTCGAAGGTAGAACCAATGGACTTATCATCGTAATGGACTTTAGGCTGTCGGCCTTTTCCTCCTCTCCACGGTTTGTCGTAAAGTTTGGCTATCAGATCGGGACGTCCAATGCGCCTCAACTCAGACTCGATGGCTCGACGCTCCTCTGGCTTATACCAGAAGAAGAACATGCGCTGGGCGAGTTTCTCCTTGGGTGTTTTGGCGCTGAATACAGGTTCGAGAGTATACGGGTCATAGCCTGTATACCATGTCTCGGTAGAGATGGTCATAGGAGTGGGAGTGAAGTCTTGCACCTGTTCCAGATGGAAGTCAAGTCCTTTGGTGATGACTGCCAACTCTGCCATGTCCTCTTCATGACAGCCGGGATGAGAACTGATGAAGTAGGGGATGATTTGCTGGTTGAGCCCTTCCTCCTTGTTGATGCGGTCGAAGATGCGCTTGAACTCATAGAACAAATCGAATGACGGCTTGCGCATGAACTTCAGCACTTTTGGGCTGGTGTGCTCCGGGGCTACTTTGAGTCGTCCACTCACATGCTTGGTTATCAGTTCGCGGGTATATTGACGTGCTGCGGCATTGATTTTCTCGTCCTTGCTCTTGTGCAACAGCAGGTCGTAGCGCACACCACTGCCAATAAAACTCTTTTTGATGCCAGGCAAAGCATCCACGGCATGATAAATTTCGAGCAGTTTGCTGTGGTCGGTGTTAAGGTTTGGGCATATCTGTGGATTCACGCAAGATGGTCGTTTGCAGCGCTCACACGCCTTGGGGTTGTTGCCATGCATGCCATACATGTTGGCAGACGGACCTCCAAGGTCGCTCAGATAACCTTTGAAGTCGGGCATTTGGATAATCTTCTTTACCTCCTTGAGAATACTTTCCTTGCTACGGCAAACCACAAACTTACCCTGATGGGCAGAGATGGTGCAGAAGGAGCAACCGCCAAAGCAACCACGATGAAGATTGACCGAGAACTTGATCATCTCGTAGGCAGGTATCGTCTTTCCCTTGTATTTAGGATGTGGCAATCGGGTATAGGGAAGGTCGAATGAGGCATCGAGCTCCTCTGTTGTCATGGTGGGGTATGGAGGATTTACTACCACCACCTTACCATCTACGGGTTGAATCATGCGCAGGGCATGTACCTTGTTCGACTCTTCTTCCAGATGACGTACATTCTCTGCCTGTCCTTTCTTGTTCTGCAGACATTCCTCATGGCTGTGTAGCATGATGTCGTTTTCCTGTATGCCACCAGGAATCTCATCTTCGCGGCACAGAAAAACGGTTTGCGGAATGTCTCTAATCTCCTTGATGGTCTTTCCGCAGTCGAGGGCATCAGCCAAGGCGACGATAGACTTCTCGCCCATACCATAAAGAATGATGTCGGCGCCAGAATCGCAAAGTATGCATTTCTTCAGCTTGTCCTGCCAGTAATCATAGTGGGTGATGCGCCGCATTGAGGCTTCAATACCGCCCAGCGATACGGGTACGTCGGGATAAAGTTTCTTGAGAATCTGGGTGTAGACGATGGACGGATAATCGGGGCGCATGTCGTGGCGTGAGTCTGGACTAAAGGCATCCTCGCTGCGCATACGTCGGTTGGCAGTATAGCGGTTTACCATCGAGTCCATGGCTCCTGGGGAGACTCCGAAGAAGAGGCGTGGACGCCCCAATTTCTTGAAATCCCTAAAGTCACCATGCCAGTCGGGTTGCGGTACGATGGCTACTTTATATCCATGCGCTTCGAGCGTGCGTGCTATGACTGCAGGTCCGAAGGCGGGGTGGTCTATGTAGGCATCACCCGAGAAGAGGATGACATCAAGTTGATCCCATCCTCGCAGTTCGCATTCCTTTTTGGTGGTAGGTAGAAAATCTGTCAGTCTGTATTCCATTCTTATGGTTTAGTCTGTTATAGAGTTGGTGTCTTCTGCCTCGTTGGCAGCTCGTTTGTCGAGCCAGTCTACATAGAGCAATACAAGGTTGTGCAAGCCGATTGCCTTCATGTTGCTGTTGTAAATGACATCAAGGCACAAGTCGAGCAATGCCTTGTCCTGGCAATTGTCGGCTTCGAGCAGAGCTCGTACGTTGAGCTTGAGTTTCTCCAAAACGCCTTCGTCAATGATGCCGTTGCTGTCTACGAGGTTGCGGAGCAACTGGTATTTGTCGATGGTCTCAAGGTGCAGGTCGCTTACTTCGATAGATCGTGTGCCTGACTGGTTTGCTTGAATTTTGTACATAGTCGTTGTGTTTTATGTTGTTGTCTTATACTGATAGCTGCTCGTACCTTCTGTCTCTATTCCTCTGTCAGAAATCTGAGTATTCCCAGGAGGACATTTGTGCGAGTCTTTTCATTGTCAATGCATTCGAGTGGAAATCCCATGGTAAACGAGCGATAGTCGGTTCCCTTGTATGCCACGGCTGCACTGCTGCCAGAAGTATACGCCATGGCACTGAATAGATGCGGGGTTGTCGATATAGGAGTTAGCGCATCAGGATGGGTGGCTGCATAATGCTTGGCATTGAGCGTGTTGTAATAGGAAAAGCGAAGGCCTAAGCCTGATACGCTGTCGGTTGTCTGCGTGAAACTGTCGTTGGGCTGATAGCGAACTTTCAGCACATCGTCCAAAAAGTTCTGCTCATCGGGTGTCGTCATGTCACTTCCTATGTAGGAGCCGCTTACCAACAAAGCTCCTCCTCCCTGTGTGTAAGCCTTGAGTCGTTGTTGAAGGGGAGGGGTGAACGATTTGTAGTAAGCGTGTGTATATCTGTCGTAGCGTTCAAGACCGTTGATAAGGTCTACTACAGGATAGGCACCCATCTTTACCTTTCCAGCTGTGATGCACTCGCTCGAGCAGCTTGCCACATTGTATTTGTGGTTGGCGGCAATGCTGCGGGCATGTTCTTCCACATAGCCGAAGTCGTTGCCAGCTATAAACTTGCCAGCCAACTCGTTGCCTGAATAGCCTAAGCCTGATCTGCTTTCGTTACCCATCTTCTGACGGTCGAAGACAAGTTGCTTGCCACTCCATCCTGCCGTTAAGCCATAGCTTATGCCAGGGTCTTGGTTCAGGTCGAACCCTTGCAGCGAGTCGTTGTCTATCACTTGAGGAGCGGCGAGGCGATGGAAATTATTGACAATCAAGACGGTCTTGGTTGCAGCAGGTTCGTATCGAGCGCATAGTTTCTCTGTAGGGAAACTCTCTCCTCCGCTGTTAAGAGCCGCTACCTTGAAGGTATATAGTTCTCCTGGCTGCAGGTTCATGCTGCAGGCCGTTCCTTTGATGATCTGGCCGTTGTCGAAGCCTCTCTTGCCCATGGCTGTATATAGAATATAAGATGTGGGCTTGGCAGTCGGTTCGGTGCGGTCTGTTTGCGGGCTCCACGACAGTTTGGCTATTCCTTTGTCTATTTCCACAGAGAAGTTGTTGGGTGCGAGAGGCTGAACCACATAGGGTAAGCCATGGTTGGAAGATACGTATCTCAATATGGTTTTATAGAGAGAACGTGCTATAGTGAACTTACCCATGGGGTCCTGCCCGATCTTCATGTCTGGAAAACTTTGGTGAGAAAGGGTCTCAATAATAGCGGAAGGAACCTCAGGAACACGAGTCTCCGAGTAGTTGCGATCCCAAAGATAACGCTCTGAGAATTCACCATACTGCTGTCTGAGATCCTTGACCAGGTTTTTGAGCAGAGCCTTGGCAAAATCCTTGGATGTCATTCGCGAGATGCCGCTATTTAGCATTCCGTCGTTAAAGTTGGTAGTGCAGATTGCCAACGAGCCCCAAGTAGTCTTTCCATCCTTGTTGTAGCCAGCATCGCTGTGCACGGCAAGAGTGAGCTCTATAGGAACATTCTTGCCTTGTAGAGCAGGCATGTAAGGGCTTCCTCCACCCAGCCAATTGGTCATGAGCGAACGTGTATTGATATCATCGGCATAGTCGTTGGTGCCTTTTCTTCCACTGTATACGTGATAGGGCGCACCTGCCCATTGGGCATAATACCGAGCTCCTTCCAGGCAACGTGGCATGCCACTTGAATAGTCTCCTCTCAGAATGTTACCCATACCTCCTCCAAAACGCACGGCATCACTTGTTACCACACCTCGCTTGGAAGCCAGGTTGGTTACCACCACTCGGTTGAGCGCATTACAGCCTTGGTCAAAGTCGAATGTACCTAAGTAGACCCAAGTTCCTCCACCCATGCGCTGGTTGACGGAAAACTCGGTAGCCACTCCCTTATGGTAAACGATATATTTTGCGTCGCTCACGCTTTTGGGCAGACTTTGATAGCTTACGTAAACAGCATATCTACCGGCTTCTGGCAGATTCGGTTGATAGCTGATCTCGCTATGGCTTTTCTTTTTGGTGGCCTTTGCCATTCTTACCGTTCCGTCTGCAAAAGGATTCTGGTTATCTTCGTAATATCGCCTCTTGGCTGCGAAGCCCAAGGAGTCGCAATCTTTCCATTTCTTTCCATTTACAGTTTCCATGTAATAAGGGCGCTTGATGGCATCGTCGTTATCGACAATCACTTCATTCTTCTGCCAGTCACGCTCACGTGGTGTGAAGACGATGGCTCCGGCATTTTGCAGCATGGGGATAAGGTAAGGCACGACGATGGTTTGCGTAAATAGGTCCTCTGTTGTGCAGAAGATGTTAGGGCGTTGCCATTTCCATCTTTTCTGGTCTCCGTCATAATATCTACCATGCGAAGCCCATACAGATAAATGCCTGTTCTGCAGACCACGGGTAACAAAGTAGGGGCGAGACATATTGAAAATCCAAGGGTCGCCTTCGTATTCTATGCCATCCCATGCCCGGGTGTTACCGTCAAGGTATGCCGTGCCCGTCGCAGGCCGGGCTGCGACGGGCATGTAAAAGACGGACAATGCAGCAAGGCTGCAAACCAACTGTCGTGTTGTGTAGATTTTTTCTTTCATGAATGTTATTCTATGTTGCCTATCGTAAACTTCTCTGGCTTTTTCCCCTTGAAGTCCTTGAAGTACAGCTTGATTTCGCGCATGTCGGCATCCAAGTCGCCAGACGGGACAATCTGTTTTGTGCAAGTGATGAGGCGCTTTTGATAGTCTACTCCGTAGAGCAGAATGGGAAGTCCTGCCTTGAGCGCAATGAAGTAGAATCCTTTCTTCCAGTCGGGGGTGAGCGAACGGGTACCCTCTGGTGTGATACAGAGACAGAAATGGTTGCACTTACGGGCTTCTTCAGCCAGGTTGTCGGTCATGCTGGTGTGCTTGCTTCGCCATACAGGTATTCCTCCCATCTTGCGGAATATGGGTCCCAGTGGCCAGAAGAACCATTCTTTCTTCATCAAGAAATTGCACTTAATGCCTTCTGCGTGAGCGTAGAGCTGTCCGAGAAGAAGATCCCAGTTGCTGGTGTGTGGGGCAAGACAGATGATATATTTCTGGGGATGGGGTATGGTTATCTCCTTGGTCCATCCCAAGCATTTATAGAGTATCCATCTGGATAATTGCTGAATCATTATGTGTTATCGTATAGAAGTTTTGCTTTCAAGATTTGTATGTTAATAATGTAGTGGGAGAACCACCTTTGGATAGGAATACTACGCCAAATTATAAATTTGGTCAATGATTTCGCAAGCCTGCTTGTTGAAATCATCAATGAGCTGCTTGTAGTATTTCTTTGCCTCTACACCAGGTTCTGGATGTGACACGCGACTGATAAAATCGGCGCGAATCATGACAATAGCCGACAAAAGACCATCAACGTCTTCGGCTGCAGGTTTGGCGCTATACAATGATGCTGCTACACACTCGGCGAACATGTCGCTCGTGATGTAATTGATAGTACGCTTTAAATTTCTTTTATTAGCCATAGTTTTTCCTTTAAATGATTGACTATATGATTTCAATGGTCAAAGATAGCAATTTTATTCGTAATTCGTGCATAAGTATGAAAAAAAAGTTCTCTTTAACTCATTTTTAGCTTTATTTGTTTCTTCATGTGGAAAAAATAAATTAATTTTGCAGATGTTTTGATGTTTCAGTAAATAAAAATTATAAATTCTAAACGACATGGAAAAAAGTGAATTGCAATTAGCACGAGCAACCTACCTTCCTAAACTGCCTAAAGGATTACAGGGCAATGTAAAAGTGAAAGAAGGCGCTCCTACCCAGAGTGTAGACAACCAGGAAGAGATCAAGAGTCTCTTTCCTAACACTTATGGCATGCCTCTCGTAGAGTTCGTACCCGATGACGAGACTCATGACAAAAGGATGAACGTGGGCGTTATTCTTAGTGGTGGTCAGGCTCCTGGCGGGCATAATGTCATTTGTGGCCTTTTCGATGCGCTGAAGAAACTGAATCCCGCCAACCGTCTTTATGGCTTTTTGATGGGGCCTGGCGGATTGGTAGACCATAACTACATGGAGATAACTGCCGACTTCATTGACGACTATCGTAATACTGGTGGCTTCGACATGATTGGTTCTGGCCGTACCAAGTTGGAGAAGACGGAGCAGTTTGACAAGGGTTTGGAAATTATCCGCAAATTGGATATCCAGGCTGTAGTCATCATCGGTGGTGATGATTCTAATACCAATGCCTGTGTCTTGGCTGAGTATTATGCAGCAAAGAAGTGTGGAGTGCAGGTAATAGGTTGTCCCAAGACCATCGACGGCGACTTGAAGAACGACCAAATTGAGACTTCTTTCGGTTTTGATACAGCCTGCAAGACTTATTCGGAGTTGATAGGTAACATTGAGCGTGATTGCAATTCTGCACGTAAATACTGGCATTTCATCAAGTTGATGGGACGTTCGGCTTCTCACATAGCTTTGGAGTGTGCTTTGCAGACACAGCCAAACATCTGCCTCATTTCTGAGGAAGTGGAGGCTAACGACATGACTCTGAACCAGATTGTAGAGAATATCGCTCAGGTAGTAGCCAACCGGGCTGCTGATGGCAACAACTTTGGAGTTGTGCTTATTCCTGAAGGATTGATAGAGTTTATTCCTGCTATTGGTCGTCTTATCGAGGAACTGAACGACCTACTTGCTGCTCATGGCGCCGACTACAAGGACTTGGACAAGAACGCCCAGCGTAAGTACATTCTGGCTCATCTCTCTAAGGAGAATGCCGATACTTTCGCTACTCTTCCCGAGGACGTTGCGCGTCAGCTCTCTCTCGACCGCGACCCACATGGAAACGTACAGGTTTCTCTTATCGAGACAGAGAAGCTGCTCTCCGAGATGGTTGCCGCTAAGTTGGATGAGTGGAAGAAGGAAGGTAAATATGTAGGCAAGTTCGCTGCACAGCACCACTTCTTCGGTTACGAAGGTCGTTGCGCAGCCCCTTCAAACTTTGATGCAGACTACTGTTATGCCCTCGGCACCAGTGCCGCGCAGCTTATCGCCAATGGCAAGACGGGTTACATGGCAATTGTAAAGAACACTACCGCCAAAACCGATGAATGGAAGGCTGGTGGTGTGCCAATCACCATGATGATGAATATGGAGAAGCGTAATGGCGAGATGAAACCCGTTATTCGCAAGGCTCTGGTAGAGCTCGATGGCGCTCCTTTCAAGGCATTCGCTGCCAAGCGTGATGTATGGGCAAGAGAAACTGCTTACGTTTATCCAGGTCCTATTCAGTATTGGGGACCAGCAGCGGTTTGCGACCAGGCCACTAAGACTCTGAAATTGGAGCAGGAAGGAAAGTAATAAATTTACTAAAGTAATATATAAAAAAGAGTGGAGAGTAAAGAATTCGAGTGCTTTTATTATGGAGACGTATGAGGTTCTTTGCTTTTCACTCTTTGTTTCTCCCCCTTTCCTCTCTCAGTTTTCTTTTATCCCAAATTAATAAATGGTACAAACCCAACATAAACCACAAAAACGCAAAAACAATCGACGACCAGTTAAGCACCGTCGTCCTTCTCGTGCCCGCCGTGGCTTTCTGAGCCGTTATCCTCGCAGGGCGTGGTGGATAGGAGGGATTGCCGTTATGCTTCTTTACGTGGGTGCGTTCTATTATTTCTTTGTTGGGCCTACCGGGTTTCGCTGGCGTGCTCTTTATGGCGATGCCGAATACCCCGATGGGTATGATATACGGGGTATCGACATATCGCATTATCAGGGTACTATCGACTGGGAGCAACTCAAGAATGCCATGATAAAAGGTTGTCCCTTGCGATTTGTTATCATCAAGAGTACAGAGGGGGCTTCCCGCCTTGACGACAACTTCAGAGAAAACTTCAATCAAGCACGTGATTATGGCTTTATCAGAGGTGTTTACCATTTTTGGAGCAACAAGTCGTCAGCGCGCGAACAAGCTTATTTCTTTCTTGAGAAAGTACACCTTACAGAGGGCGACCTACCTCCTGTGCTTGACATAGAACACAAACCTGCAGAGAAGAGTGTGGAGGATTTTCAGCGTGATGTGCTTACCTGGCTTCACATTGTGGAAGACCGCTATCATGTCAAACCTATCATTTACACCTATTACAAGTTCAAGGAGCAGTACCTTGGCGCTCCAGTCTTCGACGACTATCCCTACTGGATAGCCCATTACTATGTAGATAAGGTACAGTATAAGGGAAAATGGAAGTTCTGGCAACATACTGATGCAGGCAAATTGCCAGGTATAAAAGGTTATGTCGACTTCAATATTTACAATGGCAGTTATTACGACCTACGCCAATTGTGCATTGGAGCCAACAACAACGAACGTAAGTTTATGGAGTGGTCAGAATAAGGCAAGCCCAACCTTCTTCATTTCTTCTGCTTACCTCTCTCAGTCCCAATTCTTCTGCTTTTTCTATCAATACAGGGATGTCCTCGGTATAGAATCCGCTCAGTATTAGATAGCCGCCTTCGTTGAGCACACTTCTAAAAGACTTCATGTCATTTAAGAGAATGTTGCGGTTGATGTTTGCCATCACAATATCGAACATTCCACTGATGTGGTTGATAACCGATGCGTTGCCGAAAAGCACCTCCATGTTGTCAACAGCGTTCAATAGGGCATTATGCTGTGCATTGTCCACACTCCATTCGTCAATGTCATAACCTACTATCTCGCTTGCTCCCATCTTGGCGCAGGCTATTCCGAGTATGCCAGTTCCACAACCACAGTCGAGCACTCGCTTCTTAGTCAGGTTCATACCCAAGAGGGTAGAGACGATCATGCGGGTGGTTTCATGATTGCCCGTTCCAAAGGCGAGCTTTGCCTCTATACCTATTTCTATATGGTCGGGCGAGGTAGTAGGATGCAGGTCGGGATGTTTGGCGTCATAGATGAGTACTTGGTCGTCTATGCAGATGGGATTGAAACCTTGTTCCTCCCATTCCTTGTTCCAGTCTTTGTCTTCGGCTTCCTTTACCTCGTACGTGATGTTGGCAATCTTGATGGGAAAATCGGCAATGCTGTTGTCGAGAGTCTCTTTGTCAAAGAAGTCTTTCTGCACATAAGCTTCCAGTCCTTGCTCTGTATCCTCGAAAGACTCGAATCCAGCTTCCGCGGAACTATCTGCCAACAAGTCTCTGCAAACTTGCATCAGGTTGGCTTCAACATCGATTTTGAATGTCGCTTCTAAGTATTTCATAGAATTTCGTTTTAAATTTTACTGCAAAAATATAAAAAATAGAGAAAAACCTACCATTATTTAGGGTTTTTCTGTATTTTTGCATGCAAATAAGCAATATTTTTGCACTTGATTCATTGTATTTATAAACATACAAACTTAAAATAAAAGAAAAACAACAAAAAGGAGAAAAAGAATATGAATATGAAAAAATGGTTAGTCCTTTCAGTCTTTATGGCTGCCCTGCCTGTAACGATGATGGCACAAGACGATGACCTCTACTTCAATCCGAGGCAAGAAGCCAAGAAGGCAGCCGATGAACGTGCGCGGAAGGCAAAGCTGTTGGCAGCTCAACGTGCACGTCAAGACAGCATATATGCCTTATACTGGTCGGGCAGTGACCGGAATGTAGACGAATACAATCGTGGGGGAAGATTGTTGAGCTATTACCAAAATATTGGTGCCGACTCTTTGGGCAACGACATCATTTCGTTCAGAGTAGGCAAGGGCGTGGCTCCCGACTCTATCTATGACGATGAGGCTTTTGCCGAAAAATACATGCGAGGCATGGGGGATGATTTCGACTGTACCCGCGACTTGAGCCGTTGGGATGGATTCTATGATCCATGGTTCTATGACTATTATGGTTGTGGTCCATACTACTGGCGGAGTGCCTACTGGCGCTGGCACAACCCATGGAGATATGGCTATTATGCAGGGTGGTACGACCCTTGGTTTGATCCTTGGTACGACCCCTGGTATTATGGTTATGCAGGCTGGTATGGCGGGCCTTGGTATGGTTGGGGAGGATATTATCCCTGGTATTGGGGTGGACCAGCTGTGGCTTATGTGCGTCCCAGCAACGGCTATCGAAGCTATCGCCACACTGCATCCAACTCGGATGTGAATGGTTTTAGCCAGAATAATTATCATGGACAATATAACCGATTTGGGCGTCGAGAAAGTACGAACACCAATAGCAATCGAAGCTACAATTACAACAGCAATCGCAGTTTCAATTATAGTAACTTTGGAAACCAGAGCCACAGCGGAAGCTTTGGCGGTAGCCGAGGTGGAGGCGGAAGCTTCGGCGGTGGCGGTTCTCGCAGTTATGGTAGTGGAAGAAGATAGAAACTTATTTAATATTTCAAGGACAAGAATATGAAACGTGTGAAAATCATTTTGCCGGCATTGTTGGGACTCATAACGATTCCGGCTATGTCACAAGAAACTTATCAGGATGCCAAACTGGCAGAGACAGCCCTCACTGGTACTGCCCGCTATGTAGGCATGGGAGGAGCCATGGAGGCTTTGGGAGCCGACCTTTCTACTATCAGCACCAATCCTGCAGGTATAGGTATGTTCCGAAAGAGTCAGGCTGCTCTTTCTGCGAGTGTCTTGGCTCAGTCGTCTGCAGATAAGAACTTCTCTTTTGATGGAACCAATGCATATATCGATGGTAAGAACTCGAAGGTAAGTTTCGATCAAATAGGATTTGTCTGGTCTATGGCAAACCATAACAATACTTACGTTAACTTGGGTTTCAATTTCCATAAGAGTGCCGATTTCATGCAGATTCTCACAGCAGCCAATATGCTCAACGGTGCCTCACAATCGAAGTTGGCAGCCAATAAGGTTGACTACAGCAACTATATCGACAAGCGATACGATGGTTACATCAAAAATGCGGGCGACCTGATTTGGAATGCTGTGGACGAGAACTATCATAACCTGATGGGCAAGGACGAGGATGGCACTCAGAATTTTTATAATGGCCGTTCTTTTCTCTTCGGACAGTATCAGCACGGCTACATCGGCGTGTACGATTTCAACATCAGCGGAAGTGTCAAGAATCGGGTTTGGTGGGGCGTTACGTTGGGATTGCATGATGTCAACTACCACAGCGACTCTTACTATACCGAGAATTTCGAGGCAGATAAAGAAGCCTTTGGCGAGTCACGTGAGAGCTTGAAAATAGACGGAACAGGGTTTGATGTGAAGGCAGGAGTGATATTCCGCCCCGTGGAGGCTTCTCCTTTCCGTATCGGCGTTTATGTCAACTCACCCGTATTCTACGACCTGTCTATGTCGGGCTCTGCCACGTTGGGGCTTACCGACAAGAATATTGTGAACGACCAGAATCAGTATGCCGAGAGTCATTATTCTTCTTATGCAAATTACGACTATCGTCTTAATACTCCATGGAAGGCTGGTTTGAGTTTGGGTCACACCATCGGCAATTACTTTGCCATAGGTGCAACATACGAATATGCATGGTATAACCATACAGACAACCGTATCAAGGACGGAGGCTATTATGATGGATGGGATTACTATGAGTCGAGCAGCAGCGACAAGCCTATGAACGAACATACAAAGGCTACCCTTAATGGTGTAAGCACTTTGAAGTTGGGCTTGGAGTATAAACCAATACCTATGATGGCAGTACGTGTGGGTTACAACTATGTTTCTGCATTATATAAGGACGATGGCGTACGCGACCAGTCGCTGGTGTGTTCTTATGATGCTGATGGAAACACTGGTGTCAACGTGGCAACATCTACCGATTACACTAATTGGAAGGCTATCAACCGCTTCACCTTGGGGCTTGGTTTCAACTACAAGAAGATGTTCCTCGACTTGGCTTACCAATATAGTGCTCAGAATGGAGACTTTTATCCATTTATGAGTAGCAAAAGTTTTGGCAGTAAAGAAGATTTTACCCCTGCTATTGACAATGAAGTTTCGGCGACCAAGGTTTCCAACAACCGCCATCAGCTGCTGATGACCATAGGCTATAAGTTCTAAAGGCACGGTAATAAATAGTTGTTGTGTGTGAACACCTATTAACGTGTTTCAAAGTAACTGAAATAATTTGCGATTCAGAAAGATAATTTGTAATTTTGGCTTTCGTAAGTCCATTTTGGTGACGAGAATGTTAAAGATATGAAGAAAATACTTTTTGCAATCGTTTTGTCTCTGACGGCTCTGAAGGTATCGGCTTACGATTTCCTCAGAGCCGTTGAAGATTCTATACCTGGAGGCTACAACTTCTGGGTTTATACTCCAGTAGACTATTTTTATTCGCAGGAACAAACTCCTGTCATCATCTTCCTGCACGGGGCAAGCTTGTGCGGAAGAAACCTTGCGCGCGTTCGCCGTTATGGTCCCCTCGATGCCATAGTGAAAGGAAGGGATATTGATGCCTTGACCATTGTGCCTCAGAATCCTGGCGGAGCATGGAACCCCAAGAAGATAATGGACGTGCTCGATTGGGTAAGGCGAAGTTATCCCTGCGACTCTACCCGCGTGTATGTGATGGGTATGAGCCTTGGTGGTTATGGGACGATGGATGTCTGCGGAACCTATCCCGACCGCATTGCGGCAGGAATGGCACTTTGTGGCGGGACATCACTCAAGGATGTGAGTGGATTGGGCAAGTTGCCCTTCTGGATTATTCATGGTACAGCCGACAGAGCTGTACCTGTAAAGCAGTCGAAGGTAGTGGTGGAAAAACTGAAGAAGAGTGGCAATGACAGCCGATTGCTCTACGACTGGTTGCCAGGTGCCAACCATGGAGCACCAGCCCGTATCTTTTATCTTAAGAAAACCTACGAGTGGCTTTTCTCTCATAGTCTGGTGGACAAAGATCGTCCCGTCAACAAAAGCATCGACATTGGGCTTGGCGATTTGCGTCAGGCTTACCGTGACGTAAATCGCAACAAGCCAGCCCCCGAACTGATAGATGGTCCCAGCGTTATCAAGGAAGAAGGAAGTGAGTATTGATAGCCATTCGGCACAGAAGTTTTTCGACCTGTACGGTTGAAAGTGCCCACCCTATAAAATATATGCCGTCCTCTTA
>ERZ808240.1969-NODE-1969-length-23834-cov-8.799992_pt1 | contig 23834 bp, 19 predicted proteins | sample MGYA00521084_ERZ808240 | MGnify/ENA primary metagenome ERZ808240 (study PRJEB31516, sample SAMN03275571) | gut metagenome | biome: mammalia-associated habitat; material: feces | host: Papio cynocephalus | place: Kenya | collected 2012-08-06 ... | reverse complement strand
ACAGGGATTAAGTAATTATCTGACCATAGGAGTCGATTAAAATGGAAAAATATCTGGAAAAAAGGCATGTTATTCGGAATTCTTTAAAAATCCTTACTTCTTTATCTTGTGTTGCTTTGATTTCGTTTTTCCTCATATATATGTTTCTTAAAATTCCGACCACTTTTGAGACTGCCAGTACCTTTTTTTGTCTTATTCCTCTTTTTACTATACCCTTATCTCTGTTCTTTGCCTATCGACAGCTTTCGATTATGAAACGTTCAAAATTGGTTGCTTTTGATCTTTTGGAACTTGTAGGAGTAATTGTCACGATTGTCGTTTGCTTTGGAAACCTCATATATGTCAATTTAACAAATGCGTCTTCTAAGGAAATAGAGAACACTTTTCTCAGAGCTACATTGGTGAATTTGTCAGTCTTGCTTACTCAATGGATTCTTCTTCATATTTGATTGGAAATTTAAATCACAATCTGCGCTTTGGATTAGAAGAACTTAACAAAAAAACTGTGAACCTTTCTGAAATGCTTTGGAATCGGTTCACAGTTTTTAGGATATTTTTTTATTGCTGCTGGATACTTGGTCTGATTATTTTAAAGCTCTTTGACCCAGAGTCCATGAAGATTGCAGTATTCATAAACAGCTACCGGTTTTTCTTCTTCGATCAAGTTGAATTCTGCAACAGGTGCTTCACCGGGCTTGAGATTTCTGCGGATGGCTTTTTTGTTTGTTACGAGTGTAATCATAGTGATGTAATGATTTTCAAGCATCGGATGTGCCACACTACCGACTTGGACGTTGACTTTATTTCCTTCGATTTTTACCTCCGGAACATGTTTCTCCTTTGCGGCATCGGTTGAATTTGCATTCAAAAGAACGAGTTCAGTATCGTTCTCACCTTCCAAAGAGAGTATGACTTCTCCGGTTTTGGTGTTTTTGTAGAAACGAACAGGTAACATATTTTGATTCCTCCTTGTTACTCAACGATCAGGCGAAATAATCACGAAAATCCAATTCGTATTTTCCTTGGAAAGCTTTGACGATGTCGAAGATGTTCCAAATAGCTCCGAGAAGAATCACATTGTATAAGAATTTAATCAACATGAACTTCCAACCTTTTTTGAAGGATTTTGCGGCATAGAATTTGTCGATTCCAAGCCACCCCAAAAAGAAGAGAATGACGAGCAGAATTGGATCTGCCTTCTTTTTTTCGGTATCGACGTAGTATTCTTCTTTACTCATGATTATTAACCTCGTTTGACACGATAATTATAATAAAAACCAATCGCATATGAAAGAAAAATGCATTTCTTCTGGAAACAACACGATAAAAATTCTGATAAGGGATGAAGGAAAGAAAATGAAAATAACTGTATTATAGATGATTAAAAAAAGGAAAAAGAGCACGTTATCTTTCAAAAAAACAAAAGATGAATAAAACTTTTATCAATGAACAAAAAGTGGGATTTGTTTTATTTGCATTGAATATTTATGACTTTTAAATATAATTTTTCTTTTTATATTGAATGGTTATATTTTATTAACTGGTTTTCGTCCTCTGATTAACTTGAACAAATAAGCCCTTTTTGCTATTATCTACAAACTAGAAAGGGGTTTCAATCAAAATGATTTTTAAAATAGCTATCGTTGAAGATGATCAGGTTCAGCGTGAATTATCAATCAAACTATTGGAAAAATATGGTTTGGAGCATCAAATTTCCTTTGTTTTTTATCCTTTCGAAAATGCTTTTTTGTTTCTTCAAGAATTCAATAAAGGCCTATATGATATTATTTTTATGGATATCAACATGCCAGGAATAAATGGACTGGATGCAGCTAAAGAGATGAGGGGAAAGGATGAGAATGTCACTTTGATCTTTGTTACGGATTTCGCTCAGTTCGCTATCCGTGGATATGAAGTGGATGCCTATGATTTTATTGTTAAGCCAATCAATTATGAACATCTTTGTTTGAAATTCGATAGACTTGTTCCGAATCTTATGAAAAGAAAAGAAGAACGGAAGCTGAAACTGAATACGGGAGGAAAGATTGCTGCAATCAATTTGGATGAAATATCCTATATTGAAGTTATTTCTCATGATACCATTATTCATACGGAAAATGGCAGTCAGAAATTTCATGTCCAGATGTCTCAAATTGAAAAAGAGCTTCCAGAAGATACTTTTTATCGTTGCAACCATTGTTACATCGTGAATCTAAAATTTGTCAGTAAAGTTGAGAAGTTTCAGGTCACTATGAGAAACGGAGAAACTTTACTTGTTTCTCATCCAAAGAAAAAAGGATTTTTGATGGCGCTAATGTCTTATTTGGGAGAAACCGCATGACAATACGTTCCTTTTATTCTTATTCCGTTATTGTCTGTGTTACGTCTTTGCTTCTTACTTTTTTCTTTTCTCTTCCTATGGATAAAAGAAAAAGCTTTTGGCTTCGAGCAGGACTCGGTTTTATTGTATCCTATTTTTGCGTGGTTTTCTTTAAGATGATTCCGTTACCTTTTGGTATTTTGTCAACGACAGCACGTTTTGGTTTCGTTATCCTTGTTTGTTCTTTTTTTAGCTTTATCTGTTTCAAAATCAATTATAGATCAGCATTGTTTCTTTCTTTTGCTGCCTATACTTATAGGCATATGATTTATCTGATCAGCATGATTTTGGGATTTATCATCAAGGATGTTTTTTTGAATGCGGATTTGAATTTTTATGTCACAAATTATCTTTTTCCCTTCGTTATTTATATTTTCACCGTTCCGTTATTGATTGGTCTTTATAAGACCATAAAGAATTATCGAGACTTCATTCTGGTTCCACCACCTATCACAATGTTCATTTCTGGAATTGCGTTACTTGCTGATATTGTTTTTAATATTTTTTCTATGAGGTATTTCAATAAGGATATGCTTTTGAAATATTGCATGAATCTGATTAATATTTTGTTATGTATTATGACGCTGGTTATTATGTTTGGTTATGCCAAGCAGGTGAAAATACAGTCCCAAATTGCAGTTATGAATCAGTTAGAATATGAAAGGAACAAGCAATTCAATTTATCTAAGCAGAATATTGAAATGATCAATATTAAATGTCACGATCTGCGTCACCAAATACGTGCATTAGAAAATATATCCGACCTCAAAATACAAGATGAACTAAAGGACATCGAGAAAAGGTTGATGATTTATGATACAAAAGTAAAAACCGGAAATGAAATCTTGGATATTCTGCTCAGTGAAAAATCGCTTCTCTGCAATAAAAACAAAATTGTCTTGGATTGTATTATTGATGGAAAACAAATTTCTTTTCTTGCAGATGAAGAAATTACTTCGCTTTTTGGAAATATTGTAGACAATGCAATGGAATCTGTCAGTAAAATTCAAAATGAGAAAAAACGGATCATCACATTGAAAATTTATTCAGCCTTTGGAGGTAGCTATATCGTAGAAGAAAATCCTTATGAAGGAATCATAAATACAAAGAATGGTAAAATTGTCACAAACAAAGAAGATAAGAAGCATCATGGATTTGGAATGAAATCGATAAATAATGTTGTTGAGCGTCATGAAGGGGTATTAAGTATTAAAACAGACGGAGGTATTTTCCGACTTCAAATATTTTTTCCTAAGAAATGATTAACCAAGTCCTTGAAAGATAGGACTTTTTTGATGCTTTAAAAATATACAAATGTAATATAAATATATAGGTATGCGCTTACATTTTGTTTCAAAAGTGAAAGGTTAGGCTCAAAAATGGAAAGGTTAGGACTTTTCCAAAATGATGATAGGGGTTTCATATATACTCGATTCAAGTTCTAGATGGAAACAAAAACCATCAGAGAACAATTTCCTGAAGGTCAATCAAAAGGAGGAACCATTATGGGAAAAATGAAGAGTTATATGTTTTTGTTATCCCCGACACTGCTTGCTATGGCTGTTTCGACATTCAAGGCATCACCCACAGCTAATGTCAAAAAACGTTTCTATGTAGACTATGACACTCATGAAGAGGAAATGGTTGATGCGAAGAAACTCAACATTGAAATGGCTGCTGAATCTTCGATTTTGATGAAGAATAATAATGATGTGCTTCCGTTTGACAATCGTATCAAGAATGTATCTGTTTTTGGCCATGCCGGATATGACTACCGTTCCGGTGGTGGAGGATCAGGCTCTTCTGGTACGGATAGTGATGCCACTATCATGAATTCTTTGGAAATGGCTGGATTGAAAGTCAATCCGAAACTGATGGCATTCAATCAAGACTGGGCTGAAAACCATGCTACTGTTTCTGGTTCCGGTTTCTTTGCTTCTAAATCTGTTTCTGAAATGCCGACTTCTTTCCTTGAACCGGTAGAAGGCTCCTATCAGATGTATCATGATGCCGCCATCGTAGTTATTTCCAGACCGGGTTCTGAATTCTCCGATAACAAGACTTATAACGTCGCTGGACATTCCAATAAACAGGATCATATCTTGATGTTGGAAGACAACGAGAAGGAGATGATCAAGTACGTCAAGAATCAGGGATTCGAAAAAGTCGTTGTTATCATTAACTCGGCTTCTCCGATGGAATTGGATCCGATTGTCAATGGAGAACTTGCAGATAAAGTCGACTCTATTCTTTGGATTGGATATACCGGACAGAACGGTATCCTTGCTTTGGGAGATGTTCTTGTCGGAAATGCGGAACCGAGCGGAAGAACTGTTGATATCTATCCGAAGGATTTCAAGAAAGATCCAACCTGGAACAATTTCTCCGATGGTTCTCAGGTGGATAGCACATTAGATGCTGATGGAAATCTAGTCACAACTGACAAGACTACAATCTTAGGCTCTGATGGAAAACCATATAAGGGATGGAACTCCAAGAAGAATGCTGATGGTTCTTTGGCAATGGATGGTACAGCCTATACGGAAGTCAGTTATGAAGAAGGCATTTATGTTGGTTATCGTTACTATGAAACGAGAGCGGAAGAAGAGAAAAGTGCTAGTTGGTACAAGGATAATGTTGTTTATCCGTTCGGCTATGGACTTAGCTATACCAACTTCCAGTATGAACTTGTAACGACTGCCGGCGGAACGATTACAAATGCCGATCAGAGCATTGATGTCAAGGTCAAAGTTACCAATACTGGTGATAGAGCAGGTAAGGATGTCGTTCAGCTTTATTATAAGAGTGATTACACCAAAGGCGGAATCGAAAAAGCTTCGACGAATATGGCTGACTTTGCAAAGACAAAGCTTCTTAAACCAGGTGAATCCGAAGTTCTTACCATGTCTCTTAAAGCACGTGATATGGCAGATTTCGACTACAACGATGCAAACGGAAATGGATTCCAGGGATACGAACTTGAAGCAGGAAAGTATGAACTTTCCGTCAAGAGTGATTCTCATACCGTCCTTAAAGGAACAAATGGCAATGAGATGAAAATTACCTATACGGTTAATGAGAGTGCCACTGAAACGAAAGCTACAAAAGGAAAGACCGGTCTTCTTATCAAGAACAGTGCAAAAACCGGAAAACAGATTGAAGCTTGGTTTTCCAAGGATGATGAATATAACACTAATAAGAAAGGTGTTACGGTTGCAGACGAAACGGCAAAGAAGGGAATCACTTATCTTTCCAGAGCAGACTTTGCAGGAACATTCCCGAAGGCACCGACAAAAGAAGATCTTACCTATAATCAGAAGACTCTTGAATTCCTAAATGGTCAGGCAGAAGACTATGCTTATGAAGATAAGGAAACCGATCCTTGGTATGTCGCACAGGCTGGTGCCAATTGGAAACAGCTTACCGATGATGAAGCCAAAGCAAAGCCAACTGCAGAAGACAGAGGCATCGATCTCAATACCATGATTGGAAAAGACCTCGATGATCCTGCTTGGGATAACATTCTTAACAATCTCTCCTATGAGGAAATGAATGCATATCTTTCCGGAAATAGCCGTAAGATGAATGCCTTGAAGGGAATCGGAAAACTTCAGGAAGTCGATAATGATGGTCCTGCTCAGCTTAAAGGCGGATCTAAAGGAAGCGGCGTTGCTTGGGTTTCTGAAGTCAATGTAGCTTCTACCTACAATAAAGAGCTTGCCCGCAGACAGGGTATCATGGTTGGAAACGATGGTTTGTTCGTTGGCGTCAATGGTTGGTATGGTCCGGCTACTGATACACATCGTTCACCTCTTTCTGGACGTAACTTTGAATATTATTCTCAGGATGGTGTCCAGGGTGGAAAGATTGCTGCCGAAGTCATCAAAGGCGTTCAGTCCAAAGGAATGCATGTCTATCTTAAGCATTTTGCCTTGAATGATCAGGAAATGAATCGTGGCACTTCTGGTGGTCTTATCACCTATTGCAATGAACAGGCTATGCGTCAGATCTATCTCAAGAGCTTTGAACTCTGCTTTACAGAAGCCGATTGCAATGGCACTATGTCTGCTTTCAACCGTATTGGTCTTAGCAAATCCGTCAATTATCGTCTCTATCACAACATTCTCCAGGATGAATGGGGATTCAAGGGAGTCTCTGATTCTGATATCGGCGGAAATGTCCAGACCATGTATGACTTTGTCAGATGCAATGCCTATCCGATGGGAACCAACAATAGAGCCGGAAATGAACTTGAAGGTGTTTATGACAAGGCTTCCAATATGGTTTATGTTGCCAAGAATGCAGATGAATATAAGAATAAACAGCATACTTTGGCAAGTCCGACTCAATGGTCTGCAGTTCGTGATACGGTCAGAAGATCTCTTTGGACTTATTGCAACACATCCGGCATCCAGAATGGTGTAAAGGTCGATAAGCTTGTCGGAAAGACTGATATGACCGGTGCGGTCGGAGAAGCCTTGAATAAGGATCTTTCTTTGACAGCCGATCAGACCAATGAGGCTAAGGAAGTCAGATATGAACTTGTCAATGGACAACTTCCGGAAGGAGTGAAATTCGAAAGTGGAAAATTGACTGGAACTCCAATGTCCTCCGGAAAGTTTGATTTCACTGTCAAGGTTACAATCGACGGATGGATTGAGAAGACGTTGGATTATTCTATCGCTATCGATAGCGCCTTTACTCTTGCTACTACAAACGCTAAGGTTGGAACTGATTATTCTTGCAAGGTTGCTACAGAACTTGTTACTGAAGATGCCGGTTATAGCAATATCAAGTATTCAGTTATCGATGGTACCCTTCCGGATGGCATGACGATTGGAGATGATGGAACCATTTCTGGAAAGGCAACAAAGGCTGGTGAGTACACGTTTACTGTAAATTGTTATGCAGAACAGGGAAGTGGATGGCGTAAATCTGTTTATAACTATAAAGAAACATTCACCATCAAAGTTGAAGGTGAGGCCACTCCGACGGACGACACTGCAGCCAAGATTGCTGCCCTTGAAAAGGAAATTGCCGATCTTAAGGCTGAAATTTCCAAAGGCGGAGATACTAAAGCTCTTGAAGAAAAACTTGCTTCTCTTGAAACAACCGTCAATGAACTTAAAGGCAAGAAATCCGGTGGATGCGGAGGATCTGTCATTGCTATGACATCCGCAGTCGCAGCTGTTGCTCTTCTTGGCGCTGGCATTATCATCAAGAAGAAAAAAGAAGATAAGTAATAAGAATTTGAGATGATATACAATCCCGGGCTATTGCCTGGGATTGTATTTATACCTGAATGGAGAATGAATAATGAAATTGAAAAGACAATTGCCGATTCTGATGTTTGCATTCATGCTTGCATCTTGTGGAAAAGAATCGAAACCGAATTCTGTATCTAAACCTATTTCCAAGAATGATTCGACAAGTACGAAAGTAAGTGAGACTACAGCAAGTGCCAAAGGCAGCGAATCGACTGCTCCGGAGGCATCTTCGTTTGTGATGGAAGCTGAATATACGAATGTTACGAACAAGCATGGTGCCGGGTATTCTGGCGGTAGTTCTGGAAAAGAAATGATCCAGCAGGACGAGGACGGAAAGGCTAAAGCATCTAATGGATTCTGGCTTGGTTATCTTTATGTTACCAATCTTTCCGTTGATTTTGTCTTCAACAGCACAAAAGCAGTCAATGATGTTACCTTGACATTAAGGCTATCTGCTGAAATCAAAGATGTGGTTCTTACTTCGGACAATTATACGGTCAATGTCAATGGAACGGATATCAAAGATTACGGAACAATCACTTTAAGTGGAACTTCTGCTACGGACAGCGATGGTTATGTTAGACCGTTCTCTAACCATAAATTGAAAAAGAAAATCAATCTGGTCGAAGGTGAAAATACCATAAAGCTCATCACATCCAATTCTGATGGTATGGGTGGAACCATGTATGCAACTGCTCCGATGGTTGATTGCGTTACTTTGACAGACTTCGGTGATTCACAATTAAGTTATGATCCGATTCTCGACAATCTTTCCTTATTCAACGAATAAATATCAAAAAGAAAGGATGGACTAAATGACAGTCAAAAAGTTCTTTAAGAACGTTGCTACAAGACTTTGGTTCATTGTTTCCTGCATTCTTGCGCTTATTCTTCTTATTCTGAATGTTGCCTTGGCAATTCCTACAGTAAAGGATGCTGCCGATCTCGCTTTGGGTAGAGTGAATGGAGGCTCCTTAAATTCATCCGGAAATGAAAACGGTGATAAGGATTATTATAAGAAGACAACGAAAAGTAAAGAAGAAGCCAAAGAAAAAGGAGACGAATTCAACATCGATTTAGCAAGAGAAGGAATTGTCATGTTGAAAAACAAAGACAATGCTTTCCCGTTCAATACTGCCAAGGATGGAAACAAAGTTTCTGTGTTTGGTAAAAATTCCGTTAATATCGTCTATGGCGGTTCTGGTTCTGGAGCTGTGGATTCTACAGGTGCGAAAAACCTATTTGATTCTTTGACAAACGTTGGCTTTGAAGTAAATCCTACTTTAAAAGCTTTCTATGAAGATAAATCTAAATCCGGAGAAGGTAGAGAAAATAATCCGACTGATTTGGATTCAGGAAAAACAGTAAGCCTTTCGACTGGTGAGACTCCGTATTCTAAATATACATCAGATGTGAAAGCGTCCTATGCGAATTATAGTGACCTCGCTTTAATCGTGATTTCTAGAATCGGTGGTGAAGGATTTGATCTTCCAAGAACGTCTAATGAAGAAGGAAAACATTATCTTGAACTCGATTCCAATGAAACTGAGATGATTCGCAATGTCATCAATTCTGGTTTCAAGAAAATTGCATTGGTTATTAATTCCGGTAATGTCTTTGAACTTGGATTTACTCAGTCGGGTGAATTTGCTGATAAGATCGATGCGGTATTCTTTATGCCGGGAACTGGGACCACAGGTGCTATGGCACTTGGCGAAATCCTTACGGGAAAGGTGAATCCTAGCGGTCATACAGTTGATACTTTTGCTACTGATTTCACCAAAGCTCCAAGTTTCCAGAATTTCGGTGACAACCGAAAACAGGATGGCGATCAGTTTAAAATTGATGGAACTAATGCTGGCTTCTATTTTGTCGATTATGAAGAAGGTGTCTATGTTGGATATCGATACTATGAAACAAGAGGCGAAGCAGAAGGAGAGGATTGGTATAAAGAAAATGTCGTATATCCATTCGGATATGGACTAAGCTATACTGATTTTTCTTATTCAATCGATAATAAAGCTGAGTTGCCTACTACGTTGACTAAGGATAAATTCACAGTCAAGGTAAAGGTGAAAAACACGGGCAAAGTAAAGGGGAAGGCTGTTGTCCAACTATATGGTTCTACTCCTTATATTGCAGGACAGATTCAGAAGAGTTCTGTTCAGCTTGTGGGATTTGGAAAGACGGCTGAACTTGAACCGAATTCCGAAGAGACTGTTTCAGTTGAAATTGATCCGTATTATCTTGCCTCTTATGATTATAAAGATGAAAACAAAGATGGTTTTAAGGGTTACACATTAGATAAGGGAGACTATACGATTTCTCTGCGTGAAAACAGCCACAAGGTTGTAGAGAGTGCAAAGATGACACTGCCGGAAACTATCAAATACGAAAAAGATCCGGTTACAGATTACAAAGTAGAGAACCTTTATACTGGAAATGCTGATGAGTATTTGGATTCCGACTATCATCTTCAGTCTGTCCTTTCAAGAGATGATTTCGATGGTACTTTCCCGAAGACTCCGGAAGGAAATGACTATAATTTGACATCTCAAGAAAAGAGTGTGTTGGAAGATCGAAATCCGAACAACCCTGAAACCTATGAAATGCCTGATCTTACCCTCAAGGACGAAGACAAGGATTTGAAACTTTGGAGCCTGTATGAAAAAGAAAAAGACGGTTCTTTGAAATTGAACAAGTATGGTGCTCCTTATATTGAATACGATAATCCGAAGTGGGATGCCCTTCTCAACAAGATTTCTTTGGAAGATATGAAGACTCATATGAATCGTGCTGCCTTCCATACGAAAGAACTAACAGAAATCGATAAACCGAGAACCTATGAAACGGATGGTCCTGCCGGATTTGTCAATTTCATGTTCCAAAAGGAGTTTTTCGGAACAGCAGCCTATTGTTCAGAAGTGATGGTCGGACAAACCTACAATCAGGAACTTGCTGAAGAGTGGGGAACTGTAGTCGGCGAAGAAGGATTGTGGGGTGATACGAATATGAATTCGCCTTACTCCGGATGGTATGCCCCTGGAATCAACATCCATCGTTCTCCATTTGGTGGCAGAAACTTTGAATATTATTCCGAAGATTCGCTTTTCTCGGGAAAGATGGCAGCTGCTCAAATCAGAGGGACAAGAAAAAAAGGCGTGTATTGCTTTGCAAAACATTTTGCTTTAAACGAGCAGGAAACCCATCGTCAAAGCAATGGAGACATCTCTTATGTCACTGAGCAGGCTATGAGAGAAATCTATCTTAGGCCGTTTGAAATCGCAGTCAAGGAAGGCGATTGTATCGGTATTATGACTTCTTTCAACCGTATTGGTTTGAAGTGGACAGGAGGAGATTATCGACTTCTTACGACGATCCTTCGCAATGAATGGGGATTCCGTGGTGCCGTTATCGATGATTTCAACACACCAGGATATATGCCTGTTAAGCAGATGGCATATGCAGGCGGAGATATCAATCTTTCTTTGACTCGCTCTTGGAACAAAGTTGATGAAAAGAACGCTAATGATGTGTATGTCGTTCGCCGTTGTTTGAAAAATATGCTTTATGTCACCGGCAATTCTAATGCTATGAATGGTTTTGGAGAAGGATTTGCTAAACATGCAGGTACGCCAATCATCACCATCATACAAATTGCAGTAGATATTGCTCTCCCTGTCATTATTGTTGCTTGGGGTGTTGTCGCATTCATCTTGGTTCGAAAGAAACCGGATGAACCTAGTATTGGCAATTGATCTTTATAGATTGATTGATATTCATTCAGGAAAAGGCTTGTCTATAAAAGGATGAGCCTTTTTGATTTGAAAATGTTATTAACTTGTTTTAATATTAATAAGTTGTAACAATAGAAAAAGATTATGGTAAGGATATTTTCTGGCAAAATTACAATAAATAAATATAGATAATGATATTATTTTTTATAAAAAGCGGATTATAAAATCGGAGAAATGGAATTTCCTTTTTTGATTCCCAAATAGGTCAATTCATGCAAACAAATGAATTTCTTGATAAAAAACAAGAAAATTTTATAAATTTCGGTTATAATACATTTGTTATGGTTAAAGTTTTCCAATATGATGAGAATCAAAAAGAATTCTCAAGCAATACTTATGTCATCGGAAAGATAGGTGGGACCTGCCTGATAATCGATTTGGGATCGACGTCAGATGAAGTCTATTCCTATATTGAGTCTCATTATGAGAAAGTTGAGGCTGTTTTGTTGACCCATGCTCATTTTGACCATATCCGTGGAATACCGAATTTCCTTAAACATTATAAAAACAAAAGCATTCCGGTTTACCTCGCTCAAGAAGACAAACTTCTTCTTACTTCTCCTGAAATGAACTCATCCAATCTTACGGGAGAAAAAGTCGCCATTAAAGTTGATACCATTCCAGTAGAAGACGGTGAAGTTCTTCCGTTCAAGACAGGAAAAGTGAAAGTCATTAAGACACCGTTCCATACGGAAGGCAGCGTCTGTTACCTTATGGATGATGATAATTGCATATTTACTGGGGATACATTATTCAAAGGTGCTATTGGTAGATATGATTGTGCAACATCCGATCCAGACAAGATTGCATCGTCTTTAGGAAAACTGAAGGAATTACGTGACTGGCTTGTTGTCTATCCAGGACACGGACCTAAGACAAACATCATCACAGAGAAAAACAGCAATCCATATCTCAAATAAATCGTCTGAAGATTCTAGTCTATGGGAATCGACAGACGATTTTTCTTTTACAGCTGATTTTCAAAAATAGCGATAAAAAGCCAGAATTTAAGAATTGGATAAAAGAATTTTGTGGTATTTTTTTGATAAATGGAAGAAATCAGATCCGAAAAATACCGATCATCTGATCAAGATCTTTTCTTGAAGATCCGGCTTTGTTATCATAATGGTTGCATGATAAATGGTGATATAGAGGTGTATTTATGGATGAAAAATATTATGTAAATTTATTCAAGGAATTCAATCGGTTCGGATTTGATCAGATGGAAAAATTGAGCAGTCATCTAAAACTGATGTACCTTTTTTCCTATTATCATTATTTTGATGGGGATAGTTCCAGAATCGATGAAATCACATATGGAGACATGACGGATAGGGATCAGAGTGATAATATCGATGGCATCTATATCGACGATGATTCGGATTTCAGAAACATCAACGTCATTATCTCCGTATCCGGAAGATCTGAGGATTATCCCGGATATTTTAAAAACGCCGAGAAGACCTTTTTTGATGCAGTAGCCGGCAGAGGAAGAAATGGACTTCTTTTGAAACTTAAGGATAAAGAATTTGTTCCCAATAAACTCAAGCCGATAGAGTTCATTGTCATTACGGACTATGTCCCTTTGATGAAGGAAAGACATAATATTCTGAAGGAAATCCAACAGCTTAAATCCGATTTACCGTATGTGTCCTATCGGATTCTATTCGGAAATGATATCGAGAACGAAATCCTTGAAATCGAAGATCCGAAGGAATATGTCGATTCCGCAACCATCCAGATTGATTCGGATACCAATGTCATCCGCTTCGGAGAAGAAAAGTCGATGATTGTGAACGTTTCTGCCATATCCATAAAGAATCTTTATCAGAATTACGGATACAGGGGACTTTTTTCTCAGAATCTAAGATACTATGTCAAGAATGCAAAAATAGACAGCTCTATCCAGACGACGATTCAGGAAAGGCCGGATGATTTCTGGTATTTCAATAACGGAATTATCATTATCTGTGATGATTACTCCGTTGAAGGAAAAACAATTCGTCTGAACCACTTTTCTATCATCAACGGCGGTCAAACCACATATCTTCTCGGAGAGACCGATTTTGACAAAGACTTCTATCTGCAATGCAAAATCATCAAGAATACAAAAACGACGAATAATGAAAGAATCGATTTCATCTCCGATGTAGCGGAAGCAACGAATACTCAAAAACCGATTAAGGCCAAGGACCTGATTGCCAACCGGAGAGAACAGAGGATGCTGAAGGTGCAGCTTGCCGAAGAGAATGTTTTCTGCAGCATCAAGCGCGGTCAGAAAGTAAACAAGAGAATCTATAAGGAACCATGGCAGAATACGAATAACGAGGAGATTGCACAGCTTATCTATTCCTATGTTTATCAGCAACCTGGTGTTGCTAGAAACAATAAAGCTACTCTTACCAGTGATGAAGAAAAATATACACTGATATTCAAGAAAGTATATTCTACAGATCTTCTTGTCGATTTGCTGAAAATGAAGACGTTCTATAAACTGTGGATCAAGAAAATCCAAAAGGACAACGAAGACCTTTCTTCTGAGGATGAACCGGATACGATAAAAGCGGGATTGGCAAAGAACGGTATGATGTTCATGGTTGCTATTTTAGGAATGATTTCGAAAATTGCTTATCATGAAGATTATTTGAATAATTTGAATTTAGAATCAACAGAAGGTATGATGGATAGGTTTTCACAATATGATATTGGTCATGGATTCATTCGAAAAGACAAGTCTTTGGACAAAATGGGTTGGTTCAATCTTTTTGAAGCATGTTATAAGCATATTTATCTAAGAGGATACAACCAGCTCAAGAGTTTTAAACCGAACTATTCCGGTTACTCGAATTTCACGAAGACTCAGAGCAATTATTCGTCCTATGTCTTGGCAAATTTCCTTTATCAGGTTTCCGCTTATGGGCTTCCGAAAGAACTGAAGGATGCCATGGATTCAATGCTTTATGTTTTAAGTGACGAGGATAAGGGAAAAGACAATGAGCTTCTGAAAAAGTATGTGAATCCAACGACGAACTATCTTATTTCTGCAGAGCCTCTTTCTCAAGCACTGTCCGATGACATCAGCCAAAAACTGTATGAATACCGGACAAGGCAGTTCAAGAAACGTCATATCAAGGCATTTGAAATATTTACCAATAAGCAAATGACCAAGATTGCAAAATACGGTCCAAGTACGATTGAGGATTTAGAGAAACTTAGATGTCTCAACGAGGATCAACTGAATCTGTACGGAAATGATATAATCGAAATCATCGCTCAGACAAAAGCGAATTTCATCGAATAGAAAAAAAGCTACCTTGGACAATACAGGTTAATTCTTGTATCGTCATAGGTAGCTTTTGATTTCATTTTAGATCAGGCTTTTGGACCATCGATGAGTTCGGTAAGATATTTCACTTCATCATCTTTCTTAAGTCTCGGGAAGAGAGGAGTAAGTTCTTCGATCTTGAGACCACTCAACTTGTTCAAGGTGTGGATGGAATCGTAGGTTCTAAGCTCCTCCGGAACTTTTTCTTGATCCAAGGCGCTCTTGGTCTTTTCCGGCATGACCGGACTTAGGAGAATGCTTCCGATACGGATCAATTCGCTTGCCGCATAGAGCGATTCCTTGAGAAGATCGATGTTTCCGTTCTTGGCTTGAGTCCAAGGCGCGATGTCATCGAAGTATTTGTTTCCGAGATTGACCATATCCATGGCAATAGCAGTACCATTTGTGATGTCGTAGTCATCCATGCTGGCTTCATACTGGTTGACTTTGGTATAGATGTCTTCAAACAGCTTCTTGGTCAAATCGGATTTCGGATGGTTCAGATCGACTTCAGGAACGATGCCATCGAAGTACTTCTTGATCATGGAGAGAGTACGGTTGACAAGGTTTCCGTAGTTGTTGGCAAGGTCGGCATTGAGTCTGTCGATGAACTGGAGCGGAGTGAAGGCACCATCTCCTTGGAACTGGATTTCACGGACAAGGTAATATCTCAGTGAGTCGACACTGTATCTTTCGATAAGCGGATATGGGGAAATGGCATTGCCTAGCGATTTAGAAAGCTTGACTCCGCTTCTGGTAAGAAGAAGACCATGGACGATGACTTTATCCGGCTGCCTGAGATTCAAGGCTTTGAGAAGAATTGGCCAGTAAATTGTATGGAATCTTGTAATATCTCTTCCTACAAGCTGGACGATTTCGCAATCGTCTCCCCAGTATTTCTGCATCAGGGAATCGTCTTTTCCTTTATATCCGAGGGCAGAGATGTAGTTTAAAAGCGCATCGATCCAAACATAGATGACATGTTTCGGATTCTCATCTACCGGTACACCCCATGTGAAGGAAGTTCTGGTGATGCAAAGATCTTCAAGACCTGGCTTGATGAATGTATTGACCATCTCGTTGATTTTGTCCTTCGAACAAAATCCGGGATGCTCTTCATAGAACTTGAGCAGGTCAGGGACAAATTTCTTTACGTTAAGGAAATAAGCCTCTTCACTATCCTGATGGACGGGCCTGTGGCAACTGGGGCAGAGGTAGTTTCCGTGTTCGTCTTTCTCGCACTGAGATTCCGACCAGAAGGTTTCGCATGGCGTGCAATACCATCCTTTATATTCTCCAAGGTAGATATCTCCCTTGTTTAAAAGTTCGGTGAAAACCTTCTTGACGCAGTTGACGTGATAGTCATCTGTCGTCCTGACATAGTAATCATAGGAGATGTCCATGGCTTTCCAGACATCCTTGAAGGATTGGGCAATCTTGTCAACATAGGCCTGCGGCTCCATATGTGCGGCTTCAGCCTTTTCCTGGATTTTCTGACCATGCTCATCTGAACCGGTCATAAATCTGACATCATATCCGCGTAATCTCTTGTATCTGGCAATGACATCCGCACAGGTGCAGCAATAGGTATGGCCGATGTGGATGTTTCCGGAAGCATAGTAGATTGGGGTTGTAATGTAAAAGTATTTTTTCTTGTTTTCTGGCATATAAAAATCTCCTGAATAAGCAATTTATTATACACTATCTTGCGATTTCTTTCCTGAAAAGTAAAAAAGGAATCAAAAAGAGAAAAAGAAAGCGATGATAAGATGCCCTGATGATTGATGGTAAAAAGAATACCGGTTCCGTTTAAAGCTGAATATTAAACAGATGTAAAGAATTTTAAAATCACTTTTTTGGAATATTCATTTTGGATGTGATTTCTGTTTCTATTTCAAAAAGAAAAGAATTCAAGCAAAGAACCATAAAGAAACAATCCCTGTTGGGGCTGTAGTTTTTTTAAAAAGCTTTAATCGGCACTTTAAATGAACCGGAAAAATGCGCTACAATATTATCCCGTATGAATATTCTTTTTTTCTTGATTCCGAAGAGTCAGGTAGCATACGTCAATGCTGACGATACTATCCGACAGGTAACGGAAAAGATGATTCATCACAATTTGACTGCTGTACCGATTCTTTCTTCTGAAGGAAAATATTTGAATACGGTCAGCGAAGGAGACCTTTTTCGCTTCATCAAGAATCACGACAATATGAACTATCATGCTGCAGAGACAACCAATATCATGGTGGTTTCACATGAAAGAAAAGTCGATGCGATTCGCTATGACGCGGATATCAATGATCTTTTTGATATTGCGATAAATCAGAACTTCGTTCCCGTCACGGATGATCATGGAATTTTCATCGGGATCATCACCCGCAGAGCTATTTTGGAGCATTTCAGAAAATTAGCACGAAAAGATGAAGAAAGCGATGCCTGAGGTATCTATCAATGGAAAAGTATATTTTTGTGACGGGTGGTGTTATTTCCGGATTGGGAAAAGGAATCACGGCAGCAAGTCTTGGACGACTTCTTAAGGCACGTGGCTATCATGTTACGATGCAGAAGTTCGATCCTTATCTGAACGTGGATCCCGGAACCATGTCTCCGACTCAGCATGGAGAGGTTTTTGTTACCGATGATGGGACTGAAACTGATCTAGATTTAGGTCATTATGAAAGATTCATCGATGAATCTTTGGATAAGCACAGCAATGTCACGACCGGAAAAGTCTATGAGACCGTTCTGGCAAAAGAAAGACATGGTGATTACGGCGGAGGAACCGTTCAGGTCATTCCTCATGTCACAAACGAAATCAAATCCCGTTTCCATCGTTCCTTCAAGAAGGATGAGACAAGCATTACCATTATTGAAATCGGTGGTACAATCGGTGACATTGAATCCCAGCCTTTCTTTGAATCCATTCGTCAGTTCGAGCACGAAGTAGGGCAGGAGAACGTCTGTATCGTCATGGTCTCTTTGATACCGTATCTTAAAGCCAGTGATGAGCTGAAGACCAAACCGACTCAGATGGCCGTCAAGACTTTGCAGTCTATGGGACTTCAGCCGGATATCATCGTCTGCAGAACCGAAAAACACCTTGAGAGCAACCTCATCGATAAAATTTCCCTTTTCTGCAACGTCAAACCGACTCATGTTCTCGAGAATATGGATGTCGAAACTGTCTATGAGCTTCCTCTTGTCTTGGATCAGGAAGGCTTTGCCCAAGCTGTCGGTGAAACACTTCATCTTCCGATTCCCGAGCCAAATCTTGAAGTCTGGAAGGAAATGGTCCATAACATCAAGACTTCCAAGGAAGTTGTCGATATCGCCATGGTAGGAAAATATATGGCTCTTCATGATGCCTATATCTCAGTCAATGAAGCACTGAAGGCGGCAGGATGGTTTTATCACAAGAAGGTTAGAATCCATTGGATCGAAGCTGAGGAAGTTACGGACGAAACAGCAAAGGACGTTCTCGGAAATATGGATGGTGTCCTAGTTCCGGGAGGATTCGGAAGCCGTGGAATCCCAGGAATGCTTTCTGCTATCAAGTATGCAAGAGAGAACAACGTTCCTTTCTTGGGACTCTGTCTGGGTATGCAGACTGCCATCATCGAATTTGCCAGAGACGTTCTTGGATATAGGGATGCCAACTCTTCGGAATTCGATGCCAATTCTATGCATCAGGTCATTTATCTGATGCCAGAGCAGCATCAGGTCAAAGATCTTGGAGGAACGATGAGACTAGGTTCCTATCCGTGCGTCCTGGAAGAGAATTCAAAGCCTTATAAACTTTACGGAACCAAGAATATCGCCGAACGCCATCGTCATCGTTATGAGGTCAACAATGATTATCGTAAGGAACTGGAAGACCATGGAATGTATCCGGTTGGTTTCTCACCGGACGGACATATCGTCGAGATGATCGAAATTCCGTCTCATCCGTTCTTTGTGGCAACTCAGGCTCATCCGGAATTCAAGTCCAGACCGGATCGTCCGCATCCGCTTTTCAAGGGACTTGTCGAAGCTGCAATCGAATATCGTAAGTCGCATAAGTAGGAAATATTTGCTAGCATGTGTCTTAAGATGCATGCTAGTTTTTTTGTTTCCTTAATCGTTTTTGTCGTTCATTTGATGGCTATGGTATACTATTGCAAGTTGTTAAAGAGAGAACGATTATGGACAATAATAGCAAAGTCTTGATTATCGGAGCAGGCCCTGCTGGTCTTACTGCCGCATATGAAATTTTGAAGAAATCGGATATCAAACCGATTGTTTTGGAGACGGAACAGTTTGTCGGCGGTATTTCCAGAACCTATGAGTATCATGGAAACCATATGGATGTCGGCGGACATCGTTTTTTTACGAAAAACGAAAGAGTGAACAAACTTTGGGAAGAGCTGATGCCGATTCAGGGATCACCGGCTTTTGATGATAAGATCCTTCAGAGTGACAAAAAATACAAGGAAGGCGGACCGGATCCGGAAAAAGAAGACGAAGTCATGCTTCTTAGGAACCGTGTAAGCCGAATCTATTTCCTGAAGAAATTCTTCGACTATCCTATTTCATTGAAACCGAGAACCTTTATCAATATGGGTTTTGTTCGTACCATGAAATCGGGCTTTGGTTATCTAGGATCATGTGTCCATAAAAGAGAAGAGAAGTCTCTTGAAGACTTTTATATCAATCGTTTCGGAAAACCGCTTTACCAGCTTTTCTTTGAAGACTATACGACAAAGCTTTGGGGAGTCCATCCAAGTCAGCTCAGCGCTGACTGGGGTGCTCAGAGAGTCAAAGGACTCTCTCTGGGAAAAACACTTCTGAACGCAATCACCAAACCTTTCAAGAAAAACACAAACAAAGTCGAAACTTCTTTGATCAATCAATTCGAATATCCGAAATTCGGACCAGGTCAGCTCTACACAAAAATGGCAGAGGAAGTGAAGAGAATGGGTGGAAGGATTCTCTACGGAGAAGAAGTCGACAAGATCGAAATGGATCACAATCAGATCAAAGCATTGGTTACAAAGACCGGTGAACGCTTTGAATGCGATGCTGTTTTTTCGTCTATGCCGATCAAAGATCTGTTCACGTCCTTTGGAAAAGAGAATGTTCCACAGGATGTCTATGAGATCGCAACGACACTTCCATATCGTGATTTCATCACGGTCGGTCTTCTTTTGGATGAACTCAAGATCAAGAATAAGACCAAAATCAAGACGCTGAATAACATTGTTCCTGATAACTGGATCTATGTGCAGGAAAGAAGCGTAAAGATGGGAAGAATCCAGATTTTCAACAATTGGTCACCATATATGGTCAAAGATCCGCTTCATAAAGTCTGGATGGGTCTGGAATATTTTTGCTCCGAGGGAGATGAGATGTGGAATAAGTCTGATAAGGATTTCATCGATTTTGCCATCGATGAACTTGTTTCCATGGGCATCATCGAAAGCAAGAACGATGTTTTGGATTCCTGCAGACTGAAAGTGAAGAAGGCATATCCGGCTTATTTCGGAAGCTACGATCACTTCGATAAAGTCCGAAGCTATTTGGATTCCATCGACAATCTCTATTGTATCGGAAGAAACGGACAGCATCGATACAACAACATGGATCATTCTATGCTTACGGCTATGGTTGCGGTCGATGAACTTTTGGAAGGTAAGAAAGATCATAAAGATCTTTGGAATGTCAATGCCGAAAAAGAATATCATGAAGAGAAAAAAGAAGGAGAAAAAGAATGAATTCCGTCCTGGATAAAGTTGCCGTTTTCCAGGAAGAGGAAGGCGAAAAGAAAAACAGACGGTTTCTGTCCTTTTGGGAACAGGCTGTTTTTGTTATCCTTGTTTTCCTGATAACATTCTTTGCCTATATTCTGATAAAACCCTATGCGAATCTTCTGTCAGGCGGTTGGTTTGTGAAAATCATCATGCTTGCTCTGATGGGGTTCTCTTTGGCTGGATTTGTCTTCTATCATCGGAAAAAGAAGACCTTGGATGACTACCTTCTCTTCTTTTTATGGGAGGCTTTTCTTCTCCATTTGATGTATATGCTTTATACAGATGGCGGAATCCGACAACACGATGTATGGACCGGGAAAGAAATGTATGGGCATGAAGGCTATGCCTATTCTTTCTATGAAAATGAAGCCCTTCCTAATCATCATAATACACCAGATACGGCATATCAGTTCTACCATCCACCATTTAATGCGTTTATTCAAGGAAACTTCATGAGATTATTCGAGAAGTTATGCTGGAATGTATCGCTAATACAAGATGAAGCAACCTTATATAAGTCATGTCAGATTTTATCCGTTGTCTATACATCGATTTCGACTTTGTTTTTGGTTAAGACAATCAAACTAACGGATTTGAATTCCAAATACAAGCTGCTTGCTTGCTTCTTTGTCTGCTTTTATCCGAATCTTATTGTTGAATCCGGTGAACTGAACAACGATAATCTCTCTATGATTTTCCAGATGATGGCCCTTTATTATTTCTTCCGTTGGTATTTGGAAGGTCACAAGTATAGAGATATCCTTCCCTGCGGACTGTTTGTCGGACTGGCTATGGCTGCAAAGATGTCGGCGGCTTCCATCTGCCTTGGCATGGCAATCGGATTTGCTATCCAGATGATAAAGTCCATAGCTGGAAAGAAGGATTCTGTGCCTTTCGGTCAGCTCATTACACAATATTTCTTTTTCCTACTTATCTGTGCTCCGATTGGACTTTGGTATCAGGTTTACAGCCATGTCGTTCTTGGATTTCCATACAATTTTGTTTTCAATAATCTTAATTCCGCTCTCTATAACGGACCAAGAAGCTGGGTTATCAGTCATAAGCCATATGATCTTGATTATTATGATTCCAATAATTCAGGAATCCTATATGAGAATACGATTCTGAACTATGTTGTTCGTTTCCTCCTTCCGTTCTATCCTGCCGATTTCCTTTCGGAGTTCGGTTTTGCGTCATCCTGGGAATATTACAGCATCCAGACATTTGCTCTGAAGTCCTCTATCTTTGGCGAATACAGCTTCTCTCCATATTATCTTTCCAGTGCTTTTGCCTTTGCTTCTTATTTCTTCTTGGAAATTCTTTGGATCATGACTTGGATTTATTTGATTTATACACTGATCCATATCCGTACCATAAGGATGGGAAAAGACGGAAGTATGATGCTTGTATTGGCTGGCGGATTGATGTTGATGTTGGCTTATCTTTGCTATAAGATGCCGTTTGGCTGTTCGATGGACTTCAGGTATATCATGCCTTTTGTTCTTCCGGCTGGATATTTGTTCGGAAAAACGAGTCAGACCATGAGCTACCGGAAGACCAGATTCAATAGTGGATATCAAAAAATCTATCTCGGCGCAGGTGCCTTCTTCTTCCTAAGTTCGATTTTGTTTTATACAGTCAGTTATTGATGTCTTGGTCTTTGACATAGAAATGGAGGATTACGAGTATGAAAAAAGTAACCATTGTCGTTCCTTGCTATAACGAAGAGGAAGCACTTCCTCTCTATTTCAAGGCAGTCGATCCCGTCATTAGTCGGATATCTGACTTTCAGTTCGATTTTATTTTAATTGATGATGGATCCAAAGATCATACTTGGGATGTCATGAACCGCCTCTATGTCGAAAGAAAAGATGTGACTATTCTAAAGGAAAGCAAGAACTTCGGCCAGCAAAACGCACTTTTTACCGCACTGCTTTACGTAAAAGGCGACTATGTCATCACGATGGATGTCGATCTCCAGGATCCGGTCGAACTGATCAAGGATATCTGCCAGAAGTTTTCGGAAGGATATGATATGGTCAATCCGAAGCGAGCCTGCCGGAAAGAAGACAGCTTCATGAAGAGAACGACGGCTGGAATGTTCTATAGGCTTGTCAATCGTCTAGAGGGAAAAGAAGTCATTCCGGAAAACGTCAACAACTATAGAGGCATGTCAAGAAGAGTCATTGACACCATCAATGCTATGCCGGAAAAAGACAAGAACGTCATCACCATGGCAAGTATTGTCGGATTCAAGACCTGCGAAGTGGATTTTTCTCGGGCAAAACGGGATGCCGGGACAACGAAATACAGTTTCAAGCGATTGTTCCAGGTTGCCTTTGATATTATTTCTACTTGCACATCGAGACCTTTATATTTCCCGGTCATGTTCGGTGGATTCTTTTCTGCTCTGTTCTCAGTAAGCTCCCTTGTCCTTTTCATTCTTTATCTTTGTGCTGCCGCTGGTGCTATAGGAGGATATGGTACTATTGTTCTCTGGATGGTGATTTCCTTTATCATGCTCGGCTTTTCCGTTCTCTGCCTGTTTGTCGGTATTATCGGAGTGTACTTGAGAAGTGTTTTGATCAATAGTCGTTCTAGACCGATGGCTATTGTCGATGTCGTGAAGACAAAAGAAGAAAAAGAAAATGAACAATGACCGTATTGATCGGATCGAAAAGAAAAGGAAAACCGCGAACAAGGTTTTTGGCGGATTTATTCTTTTCGGTTTCCTTCTTCTTTTTATCGGCATTTCGATTCAAATTCCGGCTATGGGAATTGTCGGGTTTGTCGTTCTTTTTCCCTCCTTTTTTCTTTCCATCTTCATAGACAAAATCTACAAGAACCAGATACGGAAATTGGGTGGCATACCGAAGGATCTGAATTCAAAATCCAAAGCGAATGGGCATAGTGATACCAATGTCCAAAGCATGGTTGATGAAGTCAGAAGCACTCCAATCGATTCAAGGCAGGAAGACTGGGATGATTATGAGAAATGTCCTTACTGCGGTGAAAAGAACGACAAAGATGCTACCTTCTGTAAAAGATGCGGTAAGAAGATCAAATAAGTTTTTCTAAAAAAGAGTTTGATTCTGATAGAATTCAAAATAAAAAACGTAGCGGATACAGATTCTGACCGCTACGTTTTTGTTGTGTGACGGGCATGGCATATATCTAAAGGGTGAAAGTCCCGAATAGGAACGTCGTTATAACTATATAGCGAAACTCAAATCCAGTACCGTGAGGTACGGGATGAAAGAAGAGCGTAGCAAACAG
>ERZ808240.1968-NODE-1968-length-23836-cov-4.119675_pt1 | contig 23836 bp, 26 predicted proteins | sample MGYA00521084_ERZ808240 | MGnify/ENA primary metagenome ERZ808240 (study PRJEB31516, sample SAMN03275571) | gut metagenome | biome: mammalia-associated habitat; material: feces | host: Papio cynocephalus | place: Kenya | collected 2012-08-06 ... | reverse complement strand
ATAATTGCAAAAGCTTAACTGAAATAAATATTCCTGATAATGTTAAAAACATTGAATACGCCTCTTTCTATGATTGTTCAGGTCTGACAGAAATAATTATTCCTGACGGCGTTACAAGCATTAAGGGAAAGACTTTTTCAGGCTGTTCAAGTTTAAATTCAATTACTATTCCTGACAGTGTTGAAAGCATTGAAGAAACTGCTTTTTATAATTGCAAAAGCTTAACCGAAATAAATATTCCGAACAGTGTTATCAGCATTGGAAACTATGCTTTCTGGAAATGCACAGGTTTAACTGAAATAAATATTCCGGATAGTGTTAAAAATATCGGAACATATGCTTTCTGGTATTGTTCAGGTTTAACTGAAATAGATATTCCGGACAGTGTTACATTGATTGATTCAGGTGCTTTTGAAAACTGTTCAAAGTTAGGCAAAGTAACAATCAGAAATCCAAAATGTAATCTTTCCAAATCTAATATTCAGAAAAAGGCAACTATCTATGGCTATGAAGATTCAACAGCACAGATATATGCAGAGGATAACGGAAATGAATTTGTAATTATTGACGGTTCTTCTGATGTATCAGAAATAAGCGGTGATGCAAACGGTGACGGAACTGTTGATGTTGCTGACGTTGTTGCAGTTTCTGCATATGTTGCTGATTTTTCAAAAAATTCTCTTGATGAACAGTTCATTAAAAACGCTGATGTTCACAACACAGGTGACGGTCTGACTGCTAATGATGCTCTTATGATTCAGCAGTATCTTTCAGGAACTATTGAAAAATTCTGATAAAAATTTTTATAAATCCTTTCGGATAAACAATTCCGAAAGGATTTTTTCAACAGCCCTTGCAAAAGTCTCTAATAAATGATATAATGTATACAGCTTTTATGCGAAATTATTTTTTCAGGAGGATATTCTATGAATTACGGCTTTTTTGACCTCTCAAATAAAGAATATGTAATCACAAAACCCGATACCCCTGCACCCTGGGCAAACTATCTCGGTGACCCTGAATACGGTGCTATCATCTCTAATAATGCTTCCGGATACAGCTTTGTAAAATCCGGTGCTAACGGACGTATACTCCGATACAGATTCAACTCAGATATGGCTCTCCCCGGCAGATATATCTACATCAGAGATAATGATTCAAATGACTATTGGTCTGCATCATGGCAACCTGTCGGAAAACCACTTGACAAATATAAAAGCGAATGTCGTCATGGTACTGCTTACACTGTAATTACAAGTGAATATGAAGATATAAAATCAGAAACTTCTTACTATGTTCCATATAAGAAAACTTATGAAGTATGGCGTACTAAAATCACAAACAACAGTGACCGTACAAGAAAACTTTCTGTATTTGGCTTTGCTGAATTTACAAACGACTGCAACTATGAACAGGACCAGGTAAATTTACAGTACACTCTCTTTATAAGCCGTACTGAATTTATTGAAAACAAAATTATTCAGCATATCAATGAACACAGCGATAAAGATGAAACAGGTTCAAATCATCTCGAAAGATTTTTCGGTATGGTTGGTCAGGATATTTCTGCTTATAACGGAAATTTAAGCAACTTTATCGGACCTTACAGAACATATTCAAATCCGATTGCCGTTGAAAGAGGAAAATGCGACAACGTTATGAATTTCAATTCAAATTCATGCGGTGCTTTGCAGTCTGATATTGAACTTAAAACGGGCGAAACAAAGGAATTTATCTATATTTTAGGTCACAAAAACAATGCAGAGGCTTCCGCAATTCTTGAAGAATACAAAACAGCAGGAAAAGTTGATGCTGAAATTGCTGAACTTAAAGATTTCTGGCACAAACAGCTCGATAACTTCCAGATTGAAACTCCTTCAGATGAATTTAACAATATGATTAATGTATGGAATGCTTATCAGTGCTTTATTACTTTCATATGGTCAAGAGCTGCGTCATTTGTATACTGCGGTCTCAGAAACGGTTATGGTTATCGTGATACTGTTCAGGATATTCAGGGTATAATTCATCTCAATCCTGAACTTGCATGCGATAAAATACGCTTTATGCTTTCTGCTCAGGTTGACAACGGCGGAGGGCTTCCTCTTGTAAAATTCAATCACAATGCCGGTCACGAAAATACTCCTGATGACCCTGAATATGTAAAACAGACAGGTCACCCTTCATATCGTGCTGATGATGCTTTATGGCTTTTCCCGACTATCGTTAAATATATCGGTGAAAGCGGTAACAAGGCTTTCCTTGATGAAGTTATTGTTTATGCTAACGGCGGTGAAGATACTGTATATAATCATCTCAAGAAAGCTATTGATTTTTCAATGAATCATCTCGGAAATCACAATATGCCTGCCGGACTCCATGCAGACTGGAATGACTGTCTCCGTCTTGGTGCAAAGGGCGAATCAACATTCGTTGCTTTCCAGCTTTATTACGCTTTAAGAGTTATCAAAAAATATGCTCAGGACAAGAATGATACTGAATATATAAACTATATTGAAAATGTACAGAAAAATCTTGAAAAAGCTCTTTCTGAATGCTGGGACGAGGACAGATGGATTAGAGGTATCCGTGAAAACGGAATTATTGTCGGTGCTAAAAAAGACCCTGAGGCTAATATGTGGCTCAATCCGCAGAGCTGGGGCGTAATTTCAGGACTTTCAAATAAGGAACAGGCTGAAAAATCTATGAACAGCGTTCATGAACTTCTCAATACTCCTTATGGTGCAAAACTTCTTGACCCTCCTTATAAAGACCACCATTTTGACGGTGCTTTAATGCAGGTTTTCAACCTTGATACAAAGGAAAACGGCGGTATATTCTCACAGTCACAGGGCTGGCTTATTCTTGCTGAATCACTTCTCGGCAACGGAAACAGAGCTTTTGAATACTTCCTTGAAAGTTCACCTGCTTCTATGAATGACAAGGCTGAAATAAGAGTTATGGAACCATATGTTCATGGACAATTCACTGAAAGCAGACTCTCACCTTATGAAGGACGTTCACATGTTCACTGGCTTACAGGTACTGCTTCAACTGTTATGGTTGGCTGTGTTGAAGGTATATGCGGTATGCGTCCTGATGCTGACGGACTTAAAATTTCTCCTTCAATTCCTGCTGAATGGGACGGATTTAAAATCCATAAGAATTTCAGAGGCAAAAAACTTGATATTACTGTTGACAACTCTGCACATGTTCAGAGCGGTGTAAAATCAGTTATACTTAACGGCGTTGCACTTGATTCTGATTATATTCCTGCTGAAAAGCTTGAAGATACAAATGAAATAACAGTAGTTCTTGGCTGAAATAATTGAAAAAACGGGACGCATTTTCATGCGTCCTTTAATTTTTCAGCAGTATTCTCTGTCGAAAGTTATTATTGTATAATATTTTTCGTCATATTCTTTAAGTTTATGATTTATAAAATTCTGTATTTTCTCATTGCTTATCTTACATTCATACGGAACTGTTATATCAAAAATCAGATTTCTGTGATTTTCACAGCTCACCATTCTGAAATCATGTATTGAAAATCCCTGATTCATTGAGGATATTATATCTTTTATTATGCCTTTATATTTTATTGTCTGTTCATCGTCAATATCAACAGGGTCTGTATGAATTGTCATCATTATATTAAGCTCATTCTGTATACGTCTTTCGGTGCGGTCTGCAATCTCATGGACATCACGAAAGCTCATATCACTTCTTATTTCTATATGACAGCTACCTATCATCTTTGTAACTCCGTAATTATGTATAACTAAATCATGTATATCTATAATATCACTGTCTGATTTTATTGTGTTTTTTATCTTTTCAACGATTTCAGGCTGAACAGGTTTTCCGATAAGGTCATCTACTGTATCACGGATTATATCAAATCCTGTTTTCAAAATAAATAATGATACTACAATTCCCATTATTCCGTCTATCGAAAAATCTGTAAACTGTGAAACTAAAAGAGCTATAAGTGTTGCTGATGTCGCTATCACGTCATTACGGCTGTCCTCTGCTGTTGCAGTCATTACACATGAATTTATTTTTTTTCCGAGTTTCATATTGAATACAGAAAGCCACAGCTTTACGCATATTGAAACTATAAGCGATAAAAGTACAATAATACTGAATTTTACCGGTTCGGGATTAATTATCTTTTCTGCTGAACTTCTGAAAAGCTCAAAGCCTACGATTACTATTATTGCAGAAAGTATCAGAGATGTAAGATATTCTATTCTTCCATGTCCGAAAGGGTGTCCCTTGTCTGCCGGTTTTGATGCCATTTTATATCCCAGAAATGTTACTATACAGCCTCCGCTGTCCGAAAGATTGTTGAAAGCATCTGAAATTATGGATATTGAACCTGAAAATGTTCCCATTGCATACTTGATTATAAATAAAATTATATTGCACACAAGTCCGACACTACTGCTAAGACTTCCATATGCCTGTCTGACTTTTGAATCTTCCGTTTCATCGGGGTTTTTTATAAACTTTTTTATAAGAAATTCTGTCATAATTTTTTACCTCTCTTTAATATATATTCAGTTGTTATAATACTTTATTCCTTCTGTTTCAGTTCTTATGAATACTTTTGTTTACCTCATGCAACAAATTTGATTTTTCCTGAATTTAAGGTTATAATATATTTCAATGACAAAGGAGTGATTCCCATAAAAAAAGTAGAAATATTTACTGACGGTGCTTGCAGTGGAAATCCCGGTGCGGGAGGTTATGGTGTTGTTCTTCGATGCGGAAAATATGAAAAGGAAATTTCCGGCGGTGAACATCTTACAACCAATAACCGAATGGAACTTATGGGTGTTATTACTGCTCTTTCTGCTCTTAAAGAACCTTGTGAGGTTACTCTCACTACTGACAGCAAATATGTCGTTGACAGCATAACTAAAGGCTGGGTTTACGGCTGGAAAAAAAGAGGCTGGATAAAATCCGATAAAAAGCCTGCTCTTAATGCTGATTTGTGGGAAAAACTTCTTCCGCTCCTTGAAACCCATAAAGTTAATTTTGTATGGGTAAAAGGTCATGCAGGTCACCCCGAAAATGAACGCTGTGACAGACTTGCTGTTATTCAGCGTGACAAATATTCATATTAAGGAGTCTTTAAAATGGAAAAAAGATTTGTATATGCAGATAATGCTGCTACTACAAGAGTTTCCGATGAAGTTCTGAATTCTATGCTTCCATATTTTACTGAACGTTACGGAAATGCTTCAAGTATATATAAGCTCGGCAGAGATGCTCAGAGAGATATTGAAATTGCACGTGAAAAGGTTGCAAAAGCTCTTAATGCCTCTCCGAATGAAATTTTCTTCACAAGCTGTGGTTCTGAATCTGATAACTGGGCTATAAGAGGCGTTTGCGAAAAGCTTGCTTCCAGAGGAAAAAAACATATCATCACTTCTGTTTTTGAGCATCATGCAATTCTTCATACATGTCAGTATATGGAAAAACATGGCTATGATGTAACATATCTTCCTATCAGCAAGGACGGTTTCGTTAATCCTGAAGATGTAAGAAACGCTATAAGAGAAGATACTGCTATTGTCAGCATTATGTATGCAAACAACGAAATCGGTACTATTCAGCCTATCAAGGAAATCGGTGCTATATGCCGTGAAAAGAAAGTAATTTTCCACACTGATGCTGTACAGGCTGTCGGAAACGTTCCTATCGATGTCAAGGAACAGAATATCGATATTCTTTCACTTTCAGGTCATAAAATCCATGCTCAGAAGGGCATCGGTGCTATATACATCAAAAAGGGACTTGCTCTCCCTAACCTTATTTTCGGCGGTGCTCAGGAAAGAAACAAGCGTGCCGGTACTGAAAACGTTCCTGCTATTGTTGGTCTTGGTACTGCAATAGAAATCGCTACTGCAAATATTCCTGAAAAGGCTGAAAAAGTTACTGCTATGCGTAACAGACTTATTGACGGTATTCTTAAACTTCCGAAAACCCGTCTTAACGGCAGTCGTGAAAACAGACTCCCCGGAAACTGCAATATTTCAATTGAAGGTGTTGAAGGCGAATCACTTCTTCTTAAACTTGACCTGAACGGTATCTGTGCATCATCAGGTTCAGCTTGTACATCAGGTTCTCTTGACCCTTCACATGTTCTTCTCGCTCTCAGTCTTAAACATGAGGTTGCTCATGGTTCTCTCAGACTTTCAATAAGCGATGAAAACACTGATGAGGATATTGATTATATTCTTGAAGTCGTTCCTAAGATAGTTGAACAGCTTCGTGCTATGTCTCCTCTCTGGGAAAGAATTATAAAAGAAGAAAAAAATTAAAGATTTTTATTTAAGGAGGATTTCTCTTATGCAATACAGTGAAAAAGTTCTTGACCATTTCTCAAATCCAAGAAATGTCGGTGAAATTGAAGACGCTGACGGCGTTGGTGAAGTTGGAAACGCTAAATGCGGTGATATTATGAAAATGTACATCAAGGTTGATAATGATGTTATCACTGATGTTAAGTTCAAAACATTCGGCTGCGGTGCTGCTGTTGCAACTTCTTCAATGGCTACTGAATTAATCAAAGGTCAGCCTATTTCCGAAGTTCTCAAGCTCACAAACAAGGCTGTTGTTGAGGCTCTTGACGGACTTCCGGCTGTTAAACTTCACTGTTCTGTACTCGCTGAACAGGCTATCAAGTCAGCTCTTGCTGATTACTACACACGCAAAGGCATTGACCCTAAACCTATCGTTGGCGATATTGAAGAATGTGAAGCATGTCACTAAATTAAATTATTCCCGTCTGAAATTTTTCAGGCGGGATTTTTTGTTTTATAAGCATAATAAAAAAATCAGCAAACCCTGAAAAGTTTGCTGATTTTAAGTGACCCGTACGGGAATCGAACCCATGATTCCGCCGTGAAAGGGCGATGTCTTAACCGCTTGACCAACGGGCCTTTAACAGACTGCTTTTATAGTCTATCACAAAAACCGACTTTTGTCAAGCATTTTTTCAAATTTCATCAAATTGCACAAATAATATATTTTTATTCGTGCTTTTTTGATTTATAGAGTTTTCCTATCGCCTGCATTATTGCTTTAAGGCGTGTTTCGTCTATTCCCTCAACCTTTGCAATAGTGTTCTGGAGTTCCTCCATTGAAACTCCGTCACCTGAGGCATCATTAAGACCTGATATATAAACGTTGTTTATCCATTGTTCCATTTTCTGCCTGTCCATTGCCTTTACTGCCTTGTATGTTGAACGGTCAAGCACAATTTCCGGTTCACTCATTTTTTAAATCCTCCTTTAATACGGCAGATAAAATTCTGCAACTCTCCATTCTCCGTTTTTTATTACAACTGAAAACTGCTCTGTTTCTGTTATCGGAGTTTCAGGATTTTTGTCATCTCCTGTATAGTGATTGTCTACACTGAAAACTATTTTATTTTCGCTCTTTTCAATTATTCCTGTAACTTCAGAGCTTTCATAAAATATATTTGCTCCCCTTTCACCGTCAAGAGCATAAAGTTTTCCGTCCTGTTCCATATAAATTTCAGAAAGGTCATTGCCGTTTTCTTCGGCAAATATTTTGTAATAATCCTTTTCAACATCAGCTATTGATGTGTAGCCTTCATCAGTTACAAGATAATACGGCCAGCCGTACTGATTTTCAATGTAATTGCTGAAATCAAGATTATACGGGCAACCTACATGATAACGAAATTCCGTTTTGCAGGCATTTTCATAAAGTTCCTGAGCTGCTGAAATAATTTCAGAATCATCTGTATTATCTTCAACTTCCATTATAACTGCTCCGTTTTCATCTGTTTCAAACGGCTGACTTTCTTCAGGTTCAGGAAATGTTTCTGCTGTCTGAACTGTTTCTGTTATTGCTGTTACAGTTGTTGCCTGTGTCTGTGATATTTCAGTTTGTATCTGTGATGATGATATTACTGTTGTTTCTGTATCAGTTTCAGTAGTTTCTGAAATTTCAGTTGTAACTGTCTGTTCAGCAGTTGCTGTTTCTGTCTGTGATGATGATGATGATGAATCAACAATGCTTTCCTGCTGAACTTCTCCGCAGGCACTCAAAAGAAACATTCCTGACAATAATGTCACAAGGATAATTTTTTTCATGTTTTTAATTCCTCCTCTTTTTCATCAAGAACAAAATCAATTATTCCGTCATTGACGCTTACTGCTGAACAAATTACATTAACCATATCGCCAAGCTTATATTCTGTTCCGCTGAAAGCCTCCCTGAGAACTGACGGTTCTGTATAATCATATTCACCCATAGGGAGTGTTCTTATATGCACAAATCCCTCAACAGTATTCGGGAGTGATACATAAAAACCATATTCAACTACCCCTGAAATTTTTCCTGTAAATGATTCCCCTATTTTATCCTTCATATATTCTGCTTTGTAGCAGTCCTCACATTCACGCTCTATCGTTACTGCACGTATTTCTGCATCTGATGAACGCTCTGAAGCATTGTGAACAAATCCGCTATACCTCTTTTTAAGCCATGTTTCATTGTATCCTGCAAGAATATCCGTAATTATTCTGTGTATTGCAAGGTCCGGATATCGTCTTATAGGAGAGGTAAAATGCGAATAATCCTCAAGTGCAAGCCCGAAATGCCCCAGTGGTTCTTCTGAATATTTCGCCTTTGACATTGAACGCAGTACCATCATATTTATTGCTTCATATGCGTCTGTTCCTCTTGCTGATTCAAGTATCTTTTCGATATGAACCGGCTTTACTTCTGTGAAAGGAACATTTATATTGAACTGCAAAAGAACTTTTTTAAGCCGTTCAATTTTTTCTTCAGGAGGTTCTTCATGTATTCTGTAAACAAACGGAACGCCTTTTGTTCTTGCAAGATTTGAGGCTGTTTCATTCGCAAGAAGCATAAATTCTTCTATAATACATTCTGATTTTCCTCTTGTTCTCGGCATAACATCAATACATTTTCCGTTTTCATCAGTAATAATCTTGCTTTCAATCGTTTCTATCTGAGGTGCATGACGGTTCAGCTTTCGCTTTATAAGAATATCTGCAAGCTCATTCATAAGGAAAATTTCATCTTTCAAATCCTTGTATTTCTCACTTATATATTCATCTTCTGTTCCGTCAAGTATTCTGTTTATTTCAGAATATACTCCCTTTACTCTTGAACGTATTACGCTTTTGCAGAATCTGTATGAAACTATATCACCGTTTTTGTCAAGCTTTATCAATGAGGAAAGTGTAAGCCTGTTTTCATTCGGATTGAGAGAACATATGCCGTTTGAAAGTTCTTTCGGCAACATTGGAATTACCTTATCCGCATAGTATATGCTTGTTCCTCTGTTGAGTGCCTCCTTATCCATTGCACTGTTTCCCTTTACATAGTTTGAAACGTCTGCTATATGGACTCCGAGGATATATCCTGATTCCGTTTTTTCAACTGATACGGCATCGTCCAAATCCTTCGATTCGGCACTGTCTATTGTAAATATTTTCCTGTCACGGAAATCCTCACGATTATTATAATCATATTCCTGTATTCCTGCATCGGCAATTTTTCCTGCCTCTTTCATAACATCTTTCGGAAATTCTTTGTTTACTCCATGAACCATAAGAATTGATTCTGCACATGACTGTGCTGATTCACTGTTTCCGAATACATACAATATACGGACTGTGTGTTCAGTATGGCGTTTCCCACGATGAGCTATTTCAGCAAGAACCTTGTCCCCTGCTGAAAATTCAACGCTTGTTTCATTCTCGATAGTTATATGACTTTTTGACATTGTATCAGGAACGAAATAATTTTTACCGTCAACAAATTCTATTTTTCCGGTGAGATTTGAATTTCCGTATTCAAGAATATCAACAACTTCTCCGTCTGATGCAAAGGTTGAATATGATACTATATCCTTATACAGAACTCTGTCATCGGGCATTGCTCCAAGCATAAATTTTCCGGGAAAGAATACTTCTTCTCCTGTTTCTTCACATACTCCGAAACCGAATGTTTTGCTGAGACGTGTTATTTTTGCTGTCTTGTATCCATATTTCTGAGACAGAATTATCTTCTGTTTTCTTATTATTACAAGTCCTTCACGCTGAAGTTCGTGAACCGCTTTTTTATAGTTTTCGGGATTACCCTTTCTGCTACGGCAGACTGTTGCCAAATCCTTTTCTAAAACTGCTTTTTTCTTACTTGCTTTAAGAAAAGTCATTATCTTATTTTTATAGCTTTCAACGCTATACTTGATATTGTCTGTATTTTTCTTTGACATCATATCACTCTCCTTAAAAAATATGCCCTACGACTTTTTAATGTCATAGGGCTTTGCATTTACTTTACAAAAATAGGAACTATGTTAACTGCAAGTGTTGCAACAAAGAAAATAATGGCAAGAGTCCTTGTGACCTTGTTGAGAACAGCTTCTTTTGTTCTTCCTTCATTATGCTTATAGAAAGAATCGTTTGATGCACCGGTGAGAGCTGAACTCATATTATTCTGCTGTTTCTGTTCCTGCATAAGACAGATAACTATACAGAAAAGACATGCTATAAGAATTAATACTCCTCCGATTATTTCAAGAATACTCATTTTTCTGACCTCCCTTTATTAAAATAGACTGGTTTTAAAAAGCTTCTCTATAAGTATCTTCATTATTATATCACAAAACTTTTTTAATTGCAAGTATTTTTTTCTGAAAAGTTATATTTTTTCTGATTTACAAATATAATTTAGTGCAAAGTTTTTTTAACAGAAAGGATATTTTTAATATGATTCAGGAAAAAGTTCAAAAACACAGTCACAATGTAATTATGGAGGACAGAAAAACCATTACTGTTTCGGGAATTACTGATGTGGACAGCTTTGATGAAAAAAGTATCTGTCTTTATACCACGCTCGGTGAAATGGTTATTCAGGGAAAAGACCTCCATATCGATTCTATGAGCGTTGAAACAGGTGATATGACTATTAACGGCGATATATGGTCTATTGTATACGGTGACAAAGACAGGAAATCTCCGCTTTCACTCCTCGGAAAGCTTTTCAGGTAAAATATAATGAGAAACATTATTCCGGAAACTTATTTTTCCTTTACTGAACATACTCAGCTTTTTCTCCTTTCATGTGCTGTCGGAATTATTCTCGGCATAATCTATGACTTCTTCAGAACATTCAGAATTATTATTCCTCATAATGCTGTTCTTGTTATGCTGGAAGATATTATTTTCTTTGCAGTTTATATTATTATTTTTATCTCATTCATTTCGGCTTATGCAAGAGGTCAGTTCAGGGTATTTTATATTCTCGGCAATATTCTCGGTTTTATTCTGTACTTTTTTACGGTGGGAAGAATTGCTGTTCTTGTTATTAAAAAACTCGTATATCTTATAAAATCCGTTCTGCTAATTATTTTAAAGCCCTTTTTTCTTCTTTATATAACTGTGCGTAAAAAATTACACCTTAAATTTGTAGATTTTTACGAAAATTTTATTAATCGCCTTAAAATTTTCTTTTTACCCTTGATTGATAAATACAAAATGTTGTATAATAAAAGAGTAATTCACAACAGAAAGAACGTGAAATTCTATGCCAGCAAAAAGAAAGAAAAAAAAGGCAAGGGGTAAAGGATTCTTTAATAACATTCCGTTTAAATTAGTCGCTGTTGCTCTCGTTATCTGCTGTACTGTCATCAGCGTTTCTACTGAATACGACAGAATGCAGAAAGAAGAAGAACTTTTATCCATTAAGGAAAAAATCAAGGACTATGAAAACGAAAATGCAGAGTTACAGCAGAACCTCGAAGGCGACGACATGACCGCTTACATAGAAAAAGTTGCCCGTGAGGATTTCAATTATGCTTACCCTGATGAACAAAGATTTTATGACACTTCACGCAATTAATTTTTAGGAGGAATTAAGCTTGATTCAGCTCGAAATCGGAAAAATTTATAACGGAAAAGTCAAAAACATTACGCAATACGGTGCTTTCGTGGATATAGAAGGCGGTGCAACCGGTATGGTTCATATATCGGAAATCTCTAACTCCTTTGTCAACGAAATCAGAGACTTTCTTACAGAAAATCAGGAAGTTAAAGTTAAGGTTATCGGTATAAATGAAGCCGGAAAAGTCAGCCTTTCAATTAAAAAAGCTGTCGAAAATCCTAACCCCAGACCGCAGAGAAATAATCAGAACCGTATGCAGAATCAGAGACGTGATGACCGTTCCCGTTCAAATGTATGGGAACCTAAAAAACAGACTCCTGCTTCTGAAATGTCATTTGAGGATATGATTAACAAATTCAAACAGAACAGCGAAGAAAAAATGTGCGAACTCAAAAGAAGCACTGACCGTAAAACAGGTTCTCGCAGAAAGTAAAAAAAAACGGGCTTTATGCCCGTTCTTTTTTTATCTGTGTCTGCCTCCGCCTCCATGTGAACCTCCTCCGCTGTGATGAGAAGAACCTCTGCTACGATGCGAGCCTCCTGATGAACTGCTCTGGATTTTCGTTTTTGTTGTATATTTTCTTATAAATCTGTCCTGTCTTTCAGTGAAATTTGTTTCGTTTCTTTCAATATATACGTCTGAATTACAGCTCTTTTTGAATTTGTATGTACTCTTTATCGAAAAGAACATTACTATTGCTGTCAGTATTCCTGCTATGATTCCTGCCGGCATATATTTAAGCATAACAAACAGCGGTTTATGCGTTGAAACTACTACTTTTCCTCCGCTCTGATATATATACTTTCCGTCTGATGAATCATAACTGTAATAAAATCTTTCTGCTCCTATTTCAGCATATTTTTTTAGCTGATTGCAAAATTCCTCTATTGTTGATTCTATATCAGCAGATTTTATTTCTTCTCCTGATGACGGCATAAATATATATAACTGGTCGAATATCTTATCTATTACGTTGTTTTCTCCGTCATTTTTGTAATCTGTATATACTAATGCTCCTTTTCCGCTTGTGCTTATATAGTCATATGCCGGAACGCCTCCTGACAAATCCATATAAAAAAACAGTCCGTCTGTATTTTCTCCGAAAAGTTCTTCATAATAATCCTCGGCAAAAACTTCTGTTTCATTATCAGTCAAATTAGTTCCGCTTATATAGACTGCCACATACATATCAATTTCTTCTGCTGTCTGCTTTAAAAGACTGTCAAGCTCATCAAGCTTACTCTCTTTAAACAAGCCGTATTCATCATATATTTTGCAGTTGCTGAAATCTTTTTCAGCTTTTACTGTCAAAGGCAATATTGCTGTAAAAATTATTAATGACGAAAAAATTATACCTGCAAGCTTTTTTACTGCGGTCATGAAAAAAGATACCCCCCGAACATCGATATTATTGTTACAATCAATCCTGCTATTCCGCAGAAAAGTCCGCATTTCAGTTTGTCAAAGGGAGGTGTGCCTGCTATTTTTCCTGTCTGTCCGTTGAGGGCAAATGAATATGTTTTTCCGTTATGAATATATGTCATAAACCATACGGGAAGAAGCATATATTCCCATTCTGTATTCACTATATTATAACATTCAGATGATTTTATTACTGTACTGTATCCCTGAATACTTTCTGAAATAAGCTTTGATGAACCGCTTTCGGCTCTTTCTCTTATTCTCGGAAAAACCTGTGCTTTTTCTACATCATATTTATCTGCATAAAATCCGCTGAGATATGACATTGAAAAATTTTTTGCCTCTGTATATCTGAACGGTTCTATTGCTTCCATTAACTTATCTTCTATTTTGCTTTCTCCGTCTGCCGGAATACCGTTCATTGATATATTTGCTTTTCTTACTACTTCATATTCTGTTGTTTCTGTATAGCGATAATTCCCCGAACTCCATGTTCTTATCTTCTTGCCGATTCCGTTCAGATTTGCTTTTATATCACAGTCCGCAAGCCAGAACGGAACATACAATCCTGTCATCTTTTCAAGCTGACTCTGCGTTTTAAAATCCTTCGGAATAAACCATTTGCTCCAGCACCACTTCTTAAACATCGATTCTGCTGTGTTACGGTCTATCTGAAAGCCTATTATTCTTTCCGGCTTATAATCTCCTGTAAGTCTGCCTGAAAGTATTACGGGTTCATGACAGTAATAACAGAATGTTGCGGATTCGTTTTCTTCTGCTATTATTTCTGCTCCGCAACTTCCGCAGTGATATACATTTGTATGTTCCTGAAAATCCCTTTGCTGTGCTTCAAGTTCTTCATCAACAGGTCTGTTTTCATTTCTGCTGTTGGCTGTTCTTACTTCTTCTTCTGTAAATTCACTGAGACAATATTCACACCCGAATTTCTGATTTTCCGGTTTGAATGTCAGTTCTCCTCCGCAATTAGGGCATTTATACTGAACTGCTTCCAAAATCTCAACCCCTGTTCTTATGTTATATCAATATATTATGGGCGAACATTGTTCGCCCTTTTCTTTTATGGTTTTCTGTTTCCGCAGGACTGACAGAAATTTCCTGTATTTACTGTTCCGCACTGACAAGTCCAGTTTCCTGACTGCTGTGGTTTTCTGTTTCCGCAATTCTGACAGAAATTTCCTGTATTCACTGTTCCGCACTGACAAGTCCAGCTGTCTGCCGGCTGTGGTTTTGCTTTTCCGCAATTCTGACAGAATTTTCCTGTGTTTGATGTTCCGCATGAACATCTCCAGCTGTTTGCATTTGACTGCTGATTCTGCTGTGCGTTGGCTGATGCCATTGACTGCATAAATCCTCCGGCAACGTTCATTCCCATTCCCATTCCTACATATCCGTTCATTGCTCCTGATGAATTTGAACCTGCACGTCCTAATCCGTCTGCAACTGTTGTCTGAATATATGTATCTCTTATGCTCGGGTCACTCAATATTCCTGCCTGATTTCTTCTTTCTATCAGCTTTTTGCTTTCGTCATCATATGAAATCGGTGCTATTGCAACTGAGCATACTTCCATTCCTCTCAATTCTTTCCACTGGTCATCAAGTGCATTCTGCATGTATCTTGCTAAGTCAAGTGTCATTGCGTTGAGATATGATATTCTCTTTCCGTCCATTGACATTTTTGCAATTGATGTCTGAAGTGCCTGTGTAAATTCCATAAGATACTGTTCGCCTATGTTGTTCATATCAACACGCTGTGCATTTCTGGGGCATACCTCTTTAAAGAATTTTATCGGGTCTGTTATCTTTATTGAGTATGTTCCATGACATCTTATGAAAAGTTCTGAATTATAGAAACTGTCAAAATAATTCAGGGCATTTCTTGTTCCGAATTTTATATTCTTTATTTCCTGAAGATTTATAAAATAAATCTCCTGCTTTGATGACGGCTGTCCTCCGAATTTGAATCTGTTCCATGTATCTCTCAATGAATCTTTAAATTCTCCGTTGAACATTGACGGTGCTGATGACATGAATACTTCATAATATCCCGGTTCTGCACAGTAGTCAACAATGTTTCCTCCGTCTACAAGGAGCATCATCTGATTCTGTCCTACTATTATTTTTGAACCGTTTGATACTATGCCTGTTGACTGTCTTCTGTTACTGCCTCGTCTGTCATGCACCTGAACACCTCTGGTCATTGCTGTTGTATCAGTCATATTATCCGCTTCGATAAAGTCAAGCCATGAATCTGCAAGGCTTCCGCCTATTGCTCCGGCCGCTGCTCTGACTATTCCCATTTTGTAAAAACCTCCGTATCCTAAAAAATTTTATGTAGTTATATTATATCATATTCCACTTTCTTTTGCAACTTTTTCAGCTTTCGATTTATAGTCATATATTACAAAAAATATATATCAAATTTGTATATATTTACAAAATATACGGATTTTGCAAAAAAATTTTTTGAAATTTAAACTACTGCGTTTAAAAAACCCCGTTTTTCTGCCCTTTAGTGAACAGTGCTTTTTCTGAAAGGAGTGATTTATTATGAAAGACACTGATAACAGAAAAAAACTTTTCTGCTGTTATTTTGTCAAGCTCGGTAACATCAGGGAATCCGCTTTAAAAGCCGGTTTTCCTCCTGAAACTGCTATGCTTGACGGTATTGAATGTATGCGTTCTCCATATTACAGAAAACTTATTTCAAAACTGTATTCCGATTTGCATTTCAGCACTGATGCTGTTATGTCCGGTCTTGAACGCCTTGCATTCGGAAATTCAAATGATGCTGTTTTTCTTGCTTTTTCTGAAGATATGCCTTCTCCTGATGTTATTTCAGGTCTTGACCTTTTCAATGTCTCTGAAATAAAAAAAGTAAAGGGCGGTGGTGTTGAAGTAAAATTCTTTGACCGTCAGAAAGCTATTGAAAAAATGTTTGAATTTGCTAATTCTTGCAGTTCTTCAAGTATCGCTGACAGCTTTATAAATGCTATTACAAATAATAATGAGGAAAATTCAGTTTGAATATAAAAAAATTCTCTGAAAAACAACTTGTTACTCTTAAATGGTGGAACTCTCCCGAATACTGCCGTTATGATGCTGTTATTTGTGACGGTGCTGTCAGAAGCGGTAAAACTTTCGCTATGTCACTCGGCTTTATAAGCTGGGCATCAATAAACTTCAATAACAGTGTTTTCGCTTTCTGCGGGAAAACTATTGTATCCCTGAGACGAAATGTTATTGAACCTCTTATAAAATCCGCTTCGGAACTCGGTTTTGTTTTCTGCGAAAAAATCAGCAGAAATTATATTGATATTACTCTTAGAAACCATACAAACCGCTTTTATCTTTTCGGCGGACGTGACAGTTCTTCTGATTCGCTTATTCAGGGAATTACGCTTTCCGGTGTTATGCTCGATGAAGTTGCTCTTATGCCACGCTCATTCGTTGAACAGGCTCTTGCAAGATGTTCTGTTGCTGATGCAAAAATATGGTTCAACTGCAATCCTGATAATCCTGCTCACTGGTTTTACAGAGAATGGATTCTCAAAGCCGAAAATAAAAACGCTCTTTATCTCCATTTCACTATGGACGATAATCCTTCTCTTTCAGTAAAAGTCAAGGAACGATATGAAAGACTCTATTCAGGTGCTTTCTATGAAAGATTCGTTCTCGGAAAATGGAGCTGTGCAAGCGGTATTATTTATCCTATGTTCAATGAAAAAATTCATGTGTTTTCAGATATTCCGCAATGTTCAAGATTTATTATTTCATGCGATTACGGAACGGTAAATCCTTCGTCTTTCGGACTCTGGGGACTGCATAACGGTAAATGGCTGAGATTAAGAGAATATTATTACTCCTCAAAGCGTGAGGGTATGTCAAGAACTGATGAAGAACATTACAACGCTCTGGAACAGCTTGCCGGTTCTTTTAAAATTGACAGAGTTATTGTTGACCCTTCAGCTTCAAGCTTTATAGAATGTATCCGCAGACATGCTAAGTTTGTTGTCAAGAAGGCTGATAATGATGTCATTTCGGGAATACGCCTTGTTTCTGATATTCTTAAACAGAATAAAATCGCTGTTCATGAAAGCTGTAAGGATACTATAAGAGAATTTTCTCTTTACTGCTGGAACGAAAAATATGGTTATGACTGCCCTGTAAAAGAAAATGACCATGCTATGGACGATTTGAGATACTTCGTTTCAGATGTTTTCGGGAAAAATTCAAATGATACTTTCTTTGTCGGAAGTATTGCAAGATAACTGCATTTTTAAAGCACTGTTCAATTACTTTTAAAGGAGGATTTAATGAAGCTTTTCAGAAAAAAATCAGAAAAGGATTCCGGTTTTGCCGTCCAGTCTGCTGTAAGGGAAAATTTTTTGCAGAATTTTCTCGATTCCGGTATAGACTGCTGTGAAAAGGAACTTTACGACAAGCTGAGATTTACTGTTCCTGTTATTGATGCTGCTATAATCAAAATTATCAGGCTTACGGGCGGTTTCAGAGTTATATCATCTGATGAAAAATTTCAGGACAGACTTGATGACTTTATAAACAATGTTCCTGTTGGTCTTACCGGAAAATCTCTTTACACTTTTATTGACAATTATCTTGACAGTATTATTACTTATGGAAATGCTGTCGGTGAAATTATAATCAATAAAAATACAGGTATGATTGACGGTCTTTATAACGGCAATATCTGCGATATTGAAATTAAATGCGGTAATTCACCTGTCGAAAGAAAATATTTTCTTAAAAACGGCAGAGAGAGAATCCTTATAAGACACCCTGAACGTATTCTCTTTACTGCTATGAATCCTGCTACTGACGGAATGGGACGTTCTATTCTGAGAGGTCTGCCCGCTTTAAGCAACATACTCCTAAGAATTTATGAATGTATCGGTCAGAATTATGAAAGAATAGGAAATGTCCGCTATGCTGTTACTTATAAGCCTTCTGCCGATTCCGGTGAACGTGCTTACTCTAAGGAACGTGCTGTTCAGATTGCTAAGGAATGGGCTGACGGTATGAATTCCGCTAAATTCGGTCAGGTTAAGGATTTCGTTGCTGTGGGCGATGTGGATATTAAGGTTATCGGTGCTGAAAATCAGCTCTTTAATACTGAAATCCCTGTAAGACAGCTCCTTGAACAGCTTATCTCAAAACTTTCAATTCCGCCGTTTCTTCTCGGTTTAAACTGGAGTTCAACAGAAAGAATGTCAAGTCAGCAGGCTGATATTCTTACAAGTGAACTTGAATATTACCGCCGTCTGCTTACTCCTGTCATATGCGATATTGGAAACGCTTTTATGCGTCTTTCCGGTAATAATTCCGTTTGTCATGTCGAATGGGATAATATTAATCTTCAGGACGAAAAGGAACTTGCAGAGGCAAGACTTAAAAACGCTCAGGCTCTTGAAATTGAATCACGCCTGAATGTATAAATAATTATTTTTTTGGAGGTATTTTTTATGTACAACAATGTTAAACTTGAAAAAGGTCTTTACAATCTCAGCGGTAAGAGTTTTTCTCAGGCTCTGGAAGCTCTTGACCCTTCTGAAAATTATTCAGATACTCCTCTTGCTAATCTTGATGCTTTTGAAAGACAGCTTAAGAGATTCAATATCAAGGTAAGCGGTTCTGACTGCGATATGGTTGAAAAATTTTTCACTACTACTGAAAGTGCTGTTCTCTTTCCGGAATTTGTAAGAAGATGCATTAAAAAGGGTTTTGATGATTCTGTACTTAACAATATTGTTGCTGTATCTACTAAATGTGAATCAAACATTTATTCCGGCTGTGTTATAAGCGATACTACAACTTATTCAACTACTGCTCAGGGTGCTTCTCTCCCGACTGCTTCTGTAACTGAACCTTCATCATCTGTTTCTCTCAGCAAATACGGAAGAATGATTACTGCTTCATATGAGGCTCTCAGACAGCAGAAACTTGATGTTTTCGGTGTTATGCTCAAAGGTGTCGGAATTAAGCTTGCAAATTCTGTTCTTGGCTCTGCTGTTACTGCTCTTAAAGCAAATATTACTCCTACTACTGTTTCAACTCTCAATTATTCTGCCCTCACTTCCCTTTTCGGTTCTTTCGATGACTTCAATATGAACTGTGTAATGCTTTCTCCTGCAAATACTGCTACTGTACTTGCTCTCACTCAGATGGAAAACGCTTCTGCTGATGAACAGGGCAGAGTTAAACTTCCTTTTGGTGCTGAAATTATATGCACTCCTAAGGTTGACGATGCTACTGTAATCGGTCTTGATAAAAACTTTGCTCTTGAAATTATTACAAGCTCTGATATTGTTCTTGAAACTGACAAGCTTATAAGCAATCAGCTTGACCGTATTGCTGTTTCTGTAAACTGCGGTTTCAGACGTATTACTGACAGTGCTGTAAAGACTCTTAAAATAGGTTCATAATCCAATATCTATACTGCGGAACAGAAATAAAATCTGTTCCGCAGAAAATATTTATAAAAATCAGGAGGTCTTTTGTTTTATGGATAAATCCGTTCTTGATAAGATTAATAAGTTCTCTCAGACAGAACTTGAAGAAAATCAGATATTCGTATTCAATGTTATTCTTTGTGACAATGATATTGACAGAGATTTTGAACGCTTTTCTGATGATGCCCTTGAACAGCTTAAATCACTTTTTATCGGAAAAACTGGTATATCAGACCATAACCCGAAATCATCATTGCAAAATTCAAGAATCTTTGATACTGAAATCGTTTCTGTTCCGGACAGAAAAACTGCTGACGGCAGAGATTACAAATATCTTAAAGCTTCTGCATATATGGTTCGCACTGATTCAAACAAGGATTTGATTGCTGAAATTGAAGGCGGTATAAAAAAGGAAACAAGTATTTCCTGTTCTGCATCTTCAAGAAGATGTTCTGTATGCAATTCTGATAAAAATACTTCTTCCTGCGTTCACACAAAGGGTAAAAAATACGGCTCTCAGATTTGTCACACTATTCTTTCAGATATAAAAGATGCTTATGAATGGAGTTTTGTTGCTGTTCCTGCTCAGGTAAATGCCGGTGTTACAAAGCATTTCTGTTCTGATGACAAAACAATAAAGGATTCTGTTGCTGTTTCATTTATGAAAGATGCTGAAAAAGAACTTCATAAGGATATTGTAAAACTTGCTTTTATAAAAGGCGGTGAACCTTGTGTAAGGGCTATGCGTCTTGCCTCTTTCGGAATGAATATCAAACAGCTTATTGAGCTTAAAAAATCCCTTAATGATTATGGAACTGAAAAAAATTCCTCACAGCTTTTCAGAAACGAAAATTCATCTGAATATTCTGAATTTTCAACAAAATAGGAGATTTTTAAAATGGATATAGAAAGAATAAAATCACTTTTTACACTTTTTACCGGCGAAAATGATTATGACAAATATTTTCCTGTTATAAGCATTGCTGTTGCTCAGGTAAATAAAATCCTGCTTGAAAATGCTGATAAAGATGATGCCCGTCTTGATATGCTTACTGCTTCTGTTGCAAATTACAGATATGTTCAGATGATTGCTTCACGAATGGAAAATATTTCAGCTTTTGACGGAAAAATGCTCATCTCTGACAAAAATTCAAATGCTGTGAAATATGCTGAAGAAATTATGCTCGACTATATGAATTTATGCTCTGACTTAATTAGTCAGAATTCTGTATTTATAAATACGGGAGGTTCTTATGATTGAAACTATTATAAACAACATCAGAAATTCTCTGATAAGCTCTGATTACAAAAATGTTTATTCTGCTTTTGATTCAATTCCCTATTACAGCAAGAACAGCGGTATTTTAACCTATATAAATGTCACTGAATTTGAAACATACAACCCTGTATATGCTCCTGATGTCATATTCATTCCGTTTTCTGCTGTTGTTGAAATAAGCGTAAATGCTCCTGCTGACTGCTCTGCTGAAATTTTATTCAGATTTTTCAGCGAATATATACTCCCTAAGCTTAATGATTCTGATTATCATATTCACAAGGTCAAAAAAATTTCTCTCAAGCCTGACACAAATCTGAAAAAACTCGTTCTAAAATACAGCTTTTGTATGGAGGGAATCTTCAGAAAGGAGATTTCTTCCGATGAATGATTTTGAATCTGTAAATCCTGTTCCCGTTCAGATAAATATCGGTACTTTCTGTATGTTTATTGAATATATAAAAATAGCCGGATTTTCTGTCATAAATGAACAGTCAAATATTTCCGGCGGTACTTCTGTAACTAACAGAAGTATCAGAAATACTTCCGTTACTCTCAGTGGCAGACTTGCATGCGATTCGGATTTCAAAAACTTTGTAATATATGCTGAAAATATCCTCAGGAATAAAACTCCTTTAAGCTTTCAGTATAAAAATATTTCCTTTTCTTCAGGTGTTCTTAAATCATATTCTGCTGAAAGTAAAAATTTATCTGTCACTGATATAAAGCTCGTTTTTTCAGTTCCGCAGATTTCGGAGGCTGTTCAGAATGGAGATTAAAATTCAGATAAAAAAAACAAACGCCTCATATATTGAAGAACCTGAAATTCTTTCATTTAGTTTTAAAAAAAATCTCTACACTCCTTATACAATGCTTACTGCAAGATTTATTGCCGGAAATTCAGATTACCTTTCTGTATGCGAAATTCTTCTGATTATAGACAATAAAACTATTCATCATGGACTTGTCGATTCTTTTGAAATATCTGAAAAAGACGGCGTTAAAACAGGTAAAATTGTTTCAAGGGGATTCACTTCCCTGCTTTTGCAGAATCAGATTGAAGCCGGTATTAAAAATAATATATCACTCAACAGTCTGCTTGATAATTATTATTCCCTTAATTATATAACTCACGAAGATAATTCAAATTCTGAAAACTATATTTTCGTTCAGAACCGTTCTTCAATGTGGGACGGTGTTGTTACCCTTGCATATAAGCTGTGCGGTTCATATCCTTTTATAGAATCTGCTAACTGTGTCAGAATTACCCCGAAACCTCAGCCGGCTCATTTTTCCTTTTCTGATTCCAATATTACTGCTTATGGTATTCTCAACGATTTTTCAAATCTTATAAGCAATTTCGATATGCCTGATATTGAGGGAAATTATGGAACATATTCCCTTGAAGATTCCGGAGTAACCGCAAATAAAATAATAAGGCATAAATATATTGATTTCGACAGAGAATTTCTTTATAATCCTCAGGAGGCTCTTTTATTCAGAAATAAGGTTTCAAACAAGGCAAGACTTTGCTATTATATTGAATATTCAGGATATAACGGTGAAGATTTGACTGATACAATATCCTTCAAATCCATAGATACAAAAAAAATCGGTCTTGTAAATATAAAGGGTTCTCCTAAGGGAGTGTTTACAAGAACCGGTGTTTATTTCGATGATTTTTCATAAATGCTCTGTAACGCATTTCTTTCAGAAACATATAATATTACAAGAAAATCTTTCAAGATTTCTGAAATATTTTTACGGAGAAAACAATGAAAAATATCTGTACATTAAATAACCTTAATGAAGGTGAAAAATGCAGAGTTAAAAAACTTCTTATTCAGGGAAATATGCGTAAGCGTCTGCGTGATATAGGTCTTATTGAGGGAACAAATGTTGACTGTCTGAAAAAAAGCATTTCAGGTGACCCGACTGCATATTTAATAAGAGGAGCTGTGATTGCTCTGCGTTCAGATGATTCTTCAAGAATTATCGTAAGTAAAATATAATATAATAAAAAACAAGGAGGAATAAAAATTCCTCCTTTTATTGTTTTATTTTACAGGAAGTTCCTTTAAAACGCCTGCAATATACTGCTGAATTGTAAGAGCATCACTTGCATTTACGCCGTTTCCGTTGCCCTGAACATCTGCATTGACAAGTCCCTGAGCTTTAAGAGCGTTTGCCTTTGAATCGCCTACATATGAAGCTACTGCTACTGCATCTGCAATATCAACTGCACCGTCAAGGTTTGCATCACCGTAAAGAGTATCTGCACTTGTTGAACCTGTCGGCTTTGTTGTCGGGTCTGTATTGCCGGAAAGCTGTCCGTAAACAATTCCGCAACCTACTGTTGACATATAAACTTTACCGAATTCGTTCATATCACCTACAAGGAAGTTTCCGTTTCCTGTACCGCCGTAAAGATTTTCAGTATTGATGCATACCCATGTTTTACCGCCGTCCTGTGAACGATAAATTCCTTCAGGGTCAGAATCTTCCGGCTTGCCGTAAATATAAAGTGTATTTACATCGCCTTCCTTTTCAGGAGCTCCGTAACCTACTGTCTTACAGTATGATACGCCTTCAATTTTTTCGTTTGAAGTAATCTTTCCGTCCTTTACACTTACATGATACATACCATTCCAGCCTGCACCGAGTATAAGCTCTCCCTCACCGAGAG
>ERZ808240.1966-NODE-1966-length-23865-cov-5.694624_pt1 | contig 23865 bp, 22 predicted proteins | sample MGYA00521084_ERZ808240 | MGnify/ENA primary metagenome ERZ808240 (study PRJEB31516, sample SAMN03275571) | gut metagenome | biome: mammalia-associated habitat; material: feces | host: Papio cynocephalus | place: Kenya | collected 2012-08-06 ... | reverse complement strand
CAGACATCATATATGTGAGAAGCAGATGCACATTCATCATAAGATGCACTTGAAGCTTCTGGCATCGTTGATGCATGTGCATCTGCTTCTCGCATATATGATGTTGTCCGTCTGTTAAGAATGTGTGTTAAACAGTAATTTCCCCCAAAAAGTAGTAGACATTATGCATAAAAAATTCTTGAATTTCCATTCCTTATTGACATATTTCGAGAAAATACGACAATAGCTGTCTTATTATTGACTAAATACATTATAAGAACTACAATAAAATTAAACATGTGTATTAAAAGTATATAAAAAATACAAATAATACCATTAATTTATCAAGGATGCAAAGACTGTGTCGTGGTCTTGTTCATATCCTTACAATTTCAAGTCACTTATAACACCAAAGATACCGATATATAGAGAGAAGAAAAAATACTAAAGTAGAAGCTGCAGTTTAAATATGAAAATAAAAGGAAAGAAATACAAAAGATTCAAGTAAAGTAAAGAAGCCAAAAGATTCAAGTAAAATAAAGCCAAAAGATATAATTAAAACATAAAAACAAAAAATAAGACAAAAAATAAAGCAAAAGATAAAGCAAAAGATAAAAAGATACAACAACAGATATTTAAACCGATTAAGACAGTAATCATTATAAAAGCATTATAATATTATAAAAGGAGTGGTCATTGATGAGACATAATTATATAAAAATGGCACTTTCAGTGGGAGTTTCAGCTATGCTTGCAGCAATGCCAGTTACTTGTATGGCAGCAACCGTTAACGGTTCATATGTACAGGCTTATGAAAGCCAGGTTAATGCATATAAAACAGGTGTATTAAGTACTAATATGGTACAGAATGATGTGAATGTGTCGGGGCTTAAGAATAATACAAAGGTCAATGGTGCAGATATAGTAGTTGATGCAGATACTTCTGACTGGAAGAATATAACTGAGAGAAAATCAGATGTAACTAAGATATCATCATGGAAGGCAGCAATAGCCTCCGATTATTCAGCATTATATATATGTTATGAAGGAATGACTTCAACAGAATGGGATTATAATTATGCAGGTGCATCAGATGATGTTACATTCAAGATAAGCTATGCGGATGGTACGCAGGGTAAGAGCAATAAAATACAGTTTGCTGCATGGGATAATATGGCAGTGGCAAAAGATGGAAACTATGGAGATATTGCTAATGCAGGTGTGGCAACCATTAATGAGGCACATGGTAATACAGCAGGACCATATGTTTTAGAAGCATCGATACCTATGGATTTCTTTGCCAACGCAGATTTTTCGATTACATTTGCGGGAACAACGGTCAATATATCAGATATACAGGTACTTGATGGCAAGGATGATGAGAAAGAAACAGAACCAGAGCCTGTGTATGAAGGAATAACTATAGATGGAAGCTTTGGCGACTGGGCAGCTGTAACTAAATACGATGCCGGATGCCCTAATGAAGCACATAAGTATTGCCTTGAGCAGACAGCTATGGTGTTTGACGGAGATTATGTATACATATATATAAAAGATGGTAATTCGGGAAGTGCATCTGGCGCAGGTTCACATTCTAATGGACAGTATTCAATAAAAACTGACCTTGGCAATGAACTTGTATTCCAGCTTACAGATGATGGAAATATAAAAGGAATAGATGATGCAAGGTGTGTACATGTGGGCAAACAATGGGAGATAGCGATTCCTAAGAGTGATCTGCCATCATATAACAGTTCGATATCATTTGGATTATATCTTACAGAACCATTTATAAGCGATGTGGTTAACATTAAGAATGATGACAATAATAAGGAAGATGATAATACTGGCAGTTCGGATATAGAATATGATGGATTATATGGGGACTGGAATAAGTATCCTCATACAACCATACAATATGCAACAGCAGGTACACATCATGAAATGACAGATGCAAAGGGAGCACTTTATTGCGCTGGAAGTACATTATATGGACATGTGGTAACAACTATGCCAGAGCATTTAGAGGAAGCCGGTGGCGAGTTTATGAATGCTGTTACTATTAAGTTTAATGATAATTACAGTCAGGTGTTTTACCCAAGAACTGAATCTGTTGCTTCCGATGGAAGTATAAACTGGAATACACCTAAGAGTGGTTATCCGGATGGAACATATGAATTCTATCTGTTCTCAACAGATGCATGGCATAATTCGCCAAATATTAATAATGCTAACGATGCAGATAAGTGGTATGGCAAGATGGTTATTACGGTTAAAGATGGAAAAGATGAATGTGAGTTTTATCTTGACCTTGAAAAGGTAGCTGACAAGCTTGGCTGTGATGCAAGTGATTTCAAGCAGATTGATGCACAGTTTGGAAGACTTGGACAGCAGTGGATAACAACAGCAGGTGCTTCAAGCGGAGCATGGCTTGGTCTTGTGTTATGTGTAGGTGTAACAGCAGGTGTGCTTATACACCAGAAGAAGAAAGCTGACAGGCAGGTGTCTTAATAATGAGAGTTAGTCCTATAGTTGCAGTAGTTATCATAGCAATATGGTTATATATAATATCGGTTACGCACAGGGCAAAGCTGCATGCGTGGGAGTTTCTTATAGGAAGTCTGGGACTTTTTGGTATAATGATGGTAACAATCCAGCCCGTGCTTACTATGCCGTTGGCAAGATGTGTATCTGCCCTGGCAGGTGTTGTTGGAAGCATTACAGGAACATTTACAGCATACTTTAAATATGGAATTATATTTATACACACAGGAGTGTCATCGGTCACACTTCTTATAGATTTTGAGTGCTCCGGCATAATTGAGATTATGGCATTCATATCATTGCTGGTATTCTTTAATGTATACAATATAAGTGAAAAGGTTATAGTTGGAATTGCAGGCTTCTGCTATATTACTGTATGTAATGCACTAAGAATAATAATGATATGTCTTTCAGTACATTTCTTTGGAATGGGGGCATATTATGTTGTTCATACATTTATAGGAAGAATATTCTTTTATGCATTGAGTGTAATCCTGTATTTCTATGTGTTTACAAAACCGCAGATTATAAAGATGAAAGTGGGGAATTTCGCATATGGCAGTGATAAAGTCAATTCTTAACTCCTTTATATTCTGGGGTGGATGGATTATCATACCTTTTATTATGGAGATAGTACCAGCTATAGGAAGTGTGGTACTTCTCATAAGAAGAGGATTAAGATATAAAAGAAAGAAAAAAGAACTTGTTTTATATCCGGATATATCAATTATCATACCAGTATATAATTCGGAGGATACGTTGTATCAGTGTATAGAATCTATAGATAACAGTTCATATCCTGATGAAAAGATACGTATATTTCTTGTTAATAATAAGGGACAGGATAACAGCTTTGATGTGTATGCCATGTGCCAAAAAAGATTCCCTGATCTTCGTATGCAGTGGATGAATTCTGAACAGGGTAAGTCAAGAGCACTTAATCTGGCATTGTATAATAGTGAAGGCAAATACATAATTAATCTTGACAGTGATGGATTGCTTGAAAAAAATGCTCTTGTTAATATGATCACAAGATTTGAATCGGATACAGAGCTTAACTGTATGACAGGTGCCATACTCACAGTTCCTGAGCAGATTAAGAAGTATAAGAAATTCTTTCCAAGACTTTTACGTAATCTTGAGTTTATGGAATATGCACAGGCTTTTCTTGCTGGAAGAAGCTATGCATCAGAACTTAATTCTGTATATACATTGTCGGGAGCTTTTTCGGCGTTCAGGAAATCAGCAGTGCTCAAGTCGTGGATGTATAATACAGATACAATATGTGAGGATACACATATCACATTTCAGATGCGTTACAGACAGGATGAGCGTGTCGAAGTATGTGAAGATGCGTTATTCTTTGTTGATCCTATAGAAGATGTTAACAAGCTGTATACACAAAGACAGAGATGGCAGAGGGGAAGCCTTGAGGTTGCCAAGATGTTTATGGATAAGGATTTTAAGTTAAGAAAATTCATATCCAATATAAGTGTTAAGACACTGTTATATGACCATACGTTTGCGTTTCCAAGAATGATATGGTATCTGGCACTGATATGTCTTATGGTTATAGGTTATTCTGCGAAGGTCATATTAATGTCAACGGGAATCATATTTGCATTGTATATTCTTGTTGGGTATCTGTACTTTATAACCGCATCACATTATCTTAAGATTAACAGGGATGTCAGGAGATATTATCTTAAGCACTGGTGGTGCGTGCTGTTTCTTCCAGTGTTTAATCTTATTGTATTCTTTATAAGAATAGCTGGAATAATCAACAGTATACAGACAGATAGTTCATGGAAGACAAAGACACTTACGCAGGAATGCAGGGATTTTGCAGATGTTATTAAAAGTGATTGTGCTAAGATAATGAACATTATTGAAAAAATCAGACATGCTTTTAATGTAGATAAAAAAAGTATTTAGAAGTGTTTACTATATGATGTATAGGTTGTATGAAGCATCTAGTATGAGTGATAATGTTTATACAAGGTGATGTATATACAGAAACGGAGTAATTATGAAAGAAGCTGGGACCGATAACAAGAAAAATAATGACATGAACAATAAGGCTGACAATATTAATGAAAGCAGATCAGACAATAAAATGAATGATAATAAAGTCAGTAACAATCAGATTAATGGCAGTGGCAATAATAACAAAAGACATCCGATTCTTCTGATAACTACAATATGTGTGGTAGCCGCAGCGATTATAGGCGGGGTGATTTCATATATCCAGATTGGAAGATACGAAAAGGGAATACTTGAGGTATGTGCAACACAGCAGGATTCATATGTACAGCTTGTGCTGGATCAGATTAACCTTAAGGACAACAGGGACGATGAAGAGATTATTAATGACATTCTAAAGACAATGGATTCATCATCCAATAAGTACTGGGCATTTTCTAAAAACCAGTCAATGCTGTTTGTAAAGGATGTGTTAGAAACCAACAGATATAAGGGCGTATCAGCAGATACATATTACAACTCAAGGGAGTCAAGTGATTTTATGGATTCACTGACACTTAACAGAGTGGCACACAAGATTATAAATCTTGACAATAAGACATATCTTGTGTCAGGTGTATTGTTTAAATATGCGGGCCAGGATTACAGATTATGCCTTATGACAGAAAAGACAGTACTGCTTGATAACAACACATATCTTGAAATAAAAGTGCAGATGGAAACTTTTATTGTAGTATTACTGATGGCGTTGGTTCTTGTTACAACAATATATGCATTTATAATAAGAAAGCAGGCAGTTAAGATAGATGGCATGGATTCGGATATAAGGGATCTGTGCAGAAGATTATCAAGTGTCAATGACAGGCTTATGGATAAGGATCTGCATGATACGCGTAATAATGTGTGGAAACAGAAGGCGATAGTTCCATTTATAGACAAGCTTATGGAAAAAGAATGTTTTCCATTAACATTTGCACAGATTGAGTGCGATGATAATAACAGCAGGAAAAAGTTTCTTGAAAGGGCAGTGTATATTCTTGATAGAAATGTCCTGCGTTTTGAGTATGGAGCAAGTGATATTGTACTAATAGCAGTTGGAATAACAACGGCGCAGCTGAATCATGGATTAGACATACTTAAGGATGATGGAATAATAATCCAGAGAGTAATGCTTATAGACAACAAAACAGATATGCAGAAGTTAAAAGACAGATATATGTAGGATTGGAGAGTTTATGGCAGTTAAATTATACAGGGAATACAGGATTAAATTTTATCTTAATATGCGTCATTATATTATTATCAATGGAAATAAGGGAGAGGTTCATCCACATACATGGGAGTTTGCGCTTGATATCAAGTTTGGAAGAAGTTCTTTTGTGGAATTTAATATATTTGAGAAAGGAATATCGGATTTCCTTGATAAATACCAGAACAAGATACTTAATGACGAGGAACCTTTTACATCTATACTTCCAACACTTGAAAATGTAACGGATTATTTTGCAGATGAGTTCTTTCGTATAATACATAATATAGGTGGTATTCTTACATTAGTGGAGGCTAGTGAAACACCTACGAGAAGTTACATAATCAACATGGAAGAGCAGGAAGAGCTTGCAGGAAACAATGAGGAAACAGAAAACAAGATAATGTCAGACGTTATAGATGCCGTTGTTAATGAGATTACATCAGATAATGATAACATATCTTGAATTTATGTAAATATTGATAGGGGCAGTAGTCAGATGAATAAACAGGGTAAAAGTCGTGTTTGGTATTATACATTGTCAGTAATAGGTGTTATCTTATACTTGGCATTAATGGCATTTGTGTCGGTTATGGTCGTAAAGCTGGTAAGCCAGAATGGTGTGTATCCATCCGGTTCAGATACAATGTATCATGTATACAGAGGCGACTATGTATACAATTCAATAAAAGAGGGCAGATGGTATCCGTTGTATGACTATATGTGGTATAACGGCGTGGAACTTATGCGGTATTGGGCACCACTTGCGGCATATGTGATGGCTTTCTGCGAGATGTTGGCTGGTGGAGATATGCTTATAGGCTATCTTATATTTGTCGGTCTTATATGTATGCTTGGTGCAATAAGCTGGTTATATATAGGTATAAGGATGAAAAGACCATTTCTAGGTGCTTTCATAGGTCTTATATGGTTTTTCATGCCTAATAATCTGCTTGCACTGTTTGTAGAAGGCAATCTTGCAAGGTCGTTAAGCATGATATTTCTTCCAATGTTCATATATCAGGTGTCAGAATATCTTAAGGACAGAAAAGCGGTAAGAATACCCTGTATTATAGTAAGTTTTATTCTTATAGCACTCTGTCACCTTGGTTATGCAGGAATGGTTGCGCTTGCAATGCTTGTTTACTGCCTTGTTCATATGCTTGAGGGATATTCTAAAAGAGCTGTGGCTGACATAGTAGCAACTATCCTTATTAGCTTTATGATTATAGGTGTATGGCTTGTAGCTTCACTTAAAGGTGGTATTACTTCGCTTGATAACTCGGAAAATATGGCGAATTTCTTTCAGAAGCTGGTTGTTACACTTAATCCTTTTGACAGAATTAATACTAATAATTCACATTTTTATTTCGGACTTGCAGCGGCACTTCTTGCTGTAAGCGGAATGTTTTTCGGATACAGAAAGTCAAGGGCAGGCTTTGTATCAGCTATAATAACACTCATATGTACGGCAACAGCCATGTATCCGGTGTTAAAGATACTTCCAGGAAGCCAGTATCTGTGGATGTTAAGATTCATATCAATAGCATTATGTATGATACTGTACAGCTTTCTTAAGTGGGATACACTTAAAAAGCCTTTAATAGTTGTATTCTGCGCTATGCTTGTTGTTGATATTATTCCATCTCTTTCGCTTATAACAGGTAGTCAGGGCGGGATTACAATATCAATATCAGACAAGGGAATAACATTTAATAAAGGTAATGATACACAGGATAATGAAAGTGCATGGGACAGGCTGGATGAACAGCAGGAGGCTGCACTTATAGCAAAGGCACAGTCTTTAACCAGGCAGAGACTTACTCTTCTTGACGACAGCAGCTTAGGTTCAATGGGGGCCTTTCTTGTGTCGGATTGGAACAATTCTGTTCCATCAGTGTTTGGTGCCGGACGTGAGGCGGCGAATACATCAACCAACATAGTACGTATAAACAGAGCATTATCTGATGGCAATTATTATTATGTGTTTGACAGAAGCCGTGAGCTTGGAAGCGATACAGTTCTGGTTAAGCTGTCATGTATACAGAGCAATGGTTCGGCATTATATGATATGGATGTTGCTGCTAAGGCATCTGGTTATACTGTTGCCGGGGAAAATGCAGCATACAGGTTATATCATATGGATACGTATGATAACTGGGGAACCATAAGCAGTTATGATGTTATAGGCATAGGAAGTGGCATTCCTCTTCTGGCACAGTCATTTCCAGCAGTTGAAGAAACGGACTCTTATAATCTGAATGATTATACATATGAGAGATTGTCTAAATATAAAGAGGTAATACTTGATGGTTTTACTTATGATGATAAGGATAGTGCAGAGGAGCTTGTCTTAAAGCTAAGTGAGGCTGGCGTAAAGGTTGTTATATATGCAGATGGAATGCCACAGGATAAAAAGACACATAGTCAGGAATTCTTAGGAGTTACATGTAGTGATGTTGTGTTTAATAATGGTTATCCTGATATGGATACTAAGATTGGCATGATTTATCCTGACCTGTTCCCAAAGGGATATTCAACATGGCAGACAGTATATCTTAACGGACTTGATAGCACATGGGGAAGTGTAGAAGATAATGGTCTTAGTCTTGATTTTTATGGAACGGTAAAGAATGATAATATCATTATGTGTGGACTGAATCTTGCATATTATTATGGTGTATCAGGTGATAAGGCTGTTGGAAAGCTGCTTAGTGGCATGATTGATGTGACAGGCACGCAGCTTCCTCAAAGAACTAATATAGAGCTTGTTATTGAACATGATGTTAATGGATTAACCATTACGTCAGGATATGATAATGTCAACACAGGTCTTGCTTTCCATGATATATTTGTATCAGACCAGTGGCTTGGTAAGAGGAATAATCTTACCTATGTAAAAAATGGTGTGACTAAGATAACATTTAAGGTGCCATATCTTATGCAGGGTATTATCGTGAGTGTGGCAGGTTTTATCCTGTCGGTTGTGTGGATGGTCATATTGTGCAGAGAAGAGAAAAAGAGACGTATTGCCGAATCTGAAGCTGACATGACATCGTCTTCTGAAAAGACAATAAAAACACAGGATATGCCAGAAGATAGCAATGAATCATATAAAAAAGATAAATTGAATAGCAATGACATGTTGAATAAAAAAGATATAAATAATATAGAAGAAATCGAGTTGATAGATATAGATGAAAAAAATATTTGACACGCATGCCCATTACGATGATGAGGCATTTGATGAAGACAGAGATGAGTTATTAACACGACTGTTAGGTGGTGACATAGGAACTATTGTGAATGTGGGAGCAAGTCTGGAAGGTTGTATAGCAAGTGTGGAGCTTGCAAAGAAATATGACAATATATATGCAGCCATAGGTGTTCATCCAGATGATTATGAAAGACTTGAGAAGGATGAAAAACCAAAGATATCTTATGCATCGAGGAATAATGAGATGGGGATATCTGAAAATAATAGTGAAAGTTTTATGGACTGGCTTAAGAATGAAGCGCTTACTAACAAGAAGGTTGTTGCAATTGGAGAAATCGGACTTGATTATTATTATGACGAGCCGGGAAGAGAGCTTCAGAAGAAATGGTTTGCAAGGCAGTTAGAACTTGCAAGAGAGGTTAACAAACCAGTTATTATACATTCAAGAGATGCCTGCGCGGATACTATAGACATATTAAAGAGTGGACATGCCAGCGACATAGGAGGCATAATACATTGTTATTCATATTTCAGGGAAACAGTTAAGACATTTTATGATATGAATTTCTACTTTGGGATAGGTGGCGTGCTTACATTTAAGAATGCGAAAAAGCTTGTTGAGGCAGCAGAGGTTATACCGCTTGACAGAATAGTGTTAGAGACAGACTGCCCATATCTTGCACCTGTGCCTAACAGGGGCAAAAGAAACGATAGCAGTAATATAAAGTATGTTATAGAGAGACTTGCTGATATAAAGGGCGTTACAAAGGAACAGATAGCAGATGTGACATATCAGAATGCATGCAGAGTGTATGGACTGTAGACTGTATACACTTCAGACTGGTTATCTGATTGACATACTTATTCAGAAAATGTATATTTGTTGTTAAGGTTTATTATAAAACAGTGCAGGCTGCGTTAGTAAACTGCCAATGTTTTTGCGTGATATAGGAATGGAGATAAATATATATATGAATAATAAGAATTATGATAACGTTATGCATCTTGGAAACCCGACTAATACGATAGCAGTTCTTAACAGATATGGCTTTAATTTCCAGAAGAAATTCGGTCAGAACTTTCTTATAGATGAGAATGTTGTGCATAAGATTGTAAGGGAAGCAGGAGTTACAGAAGATGATTTCGTGCTTGAGGTAGGTCCGGGAATCGGAACTATGACACAGATTCTATGCGAGAATGCAAGAGAGGTTGTAGCTGTTGAGATAGATAAGAAGCTTATACCGATACTTACAGAGGATACACTTTCATGGTATGACAACGTGACAGTTATTAATGAAGATATATTAAAGCTTGATATAAAGAAACTTGCAGAAGAAAAGAATGGTGGAAAGCCTATAAAGGTAGTTGCTAATCTTCCATACTATATAACAACACCTATTATTATGGGACTTTTTGAGAGTGGAGTTCCACTCGACAGCATAACTATCATGGTTCAGAAGGAAGTTGCTGACAGAATGCAGGTTGGACCGGGAACTAAGGATTATGGTGCGCTTTCCCTTGCAGTGCAGTATTATGCTAAGCCAAGGATAGTACTCAATGTCCCAGCAAGCTGTTTCATGCCAAGACCTAACGTGGATTCTGCGGTAATTAAGCTTGAAAGATATGAAAAACCGCCAGTGGACGTGGCTGATGAACATCTTATGTTCCGAATAATAAGGGCATCCTTTAACCAGCGCAGGAAAACTATGATGAACAGTGTTGGCAACAGCGGAGATGTTAACGTTTCCAAGGAAAAGCTGGCTGCGGCACTTGAAAAGTGTGGATTGCCTTTAACAGTAAGAGGTGAAGCGCTTACATTAGATCAGTTTGCACAGGTTGCGAATGCGATAGTGGAATAATTCAATAAATAATATGATGTTGGGGTCACAAGTTTAAAAGTCATTTCATGCAAGCATGAATGATTTTTTGACCTTTTGACCCTTACATCATAATATATCAATAGACATATTTAGCTCCTGGCATACATAAGATTACATATCAATCTTATATTGTCAGGAGGTTTTTTATGGCTGATTATCAGCGGTTTGTTTCATACATATATTCTTATCCGGGAGGTGTAAGGGATAAGAATGTAGGCTTTGCCAAGGTTGAGATAAGGGCTGGCGAGATGAGGCTTAATATCAATCTTAGAGGAGTGTATACAGATACACCACAGATGTTTGGAATACATATGCTTATAGACCGTGATGATTCGGTTCCAGGAAGATACAGGCTTATGAAGGTTGGCGATTGTATAGTAAATAATGGAATGGCATCATATGCAGGAATATTTAATGCAGGTAATATTGATAATACAGGGTATGCTTCGTCAGACATATGTGGAATAGCTGTTGCAAACAAGGGTGACAGATATTATATGATGTTTTCTATGTGGGAGGATTATGATATTAATCCGGATGTCATAGAATTCGCTGGAAGTGATGTAAGAAAGTATAGGATAAGTGACACTAAGGAGGATGTCAAAAAAGCCGCTGGAGAAAACGTTGGTGCTGTGAGTAAAGAAGGCAGAGATACTGTGTATAAGATTGCGGAAAGTAAATATAGTGAAAGTCAGAATAGCAGGATTAAAGTTGTTGCATACAAGGATGGCGAAGGTGAAGCTGGTGAAATGAAAAATTCTGCATATAAGGATAGTGAAAATGAAGCTGATAAAATAAAAAAATCCGCATACAAAGATGAAAAAAATAGACATAACCCGGCGGCTGTAGCGGATAATAGCGTAAGAAAAAGTATGGAAAAGCCGGAAGAATTACATGCTATGGAATGTGTGGATAATATGGACAATACAGACGATTCAGGCGATGCAGATAAAACGGCAGTAGTGAATACTTCTGTAAAGAAGAAATGTATGGATAGCAATGAGCACTTATATAAAAAGTTGTACTCAAAGGCTGATTATGTGGATGCGTTTGAGGATGATTACTTTTATGATTGTATTGAAGTTACACCGCAGATGTTATCAAAGCTGCCACTTAAAGATAAGGAGATTATAAACAACAGCTTTCTGATACATGGTTATTATAACTTCCATCATCTTTTGTTTGGAAGAGTGTGTGATAATGAGAACAATACGAATTATTTCATAGGAGTTCCCGGCATGTACTGTAACAGGGAACGGTATATGGCATCTATGTTTGGATTCAGCAACTTTAAGAAGAGCCACAGGAGTGATTATAATAATCCTTACTTTGGATACTGGTATCAGGAAATATAGACAAAGCGCCTGTGATCCTGCCATACACCATTTAGTCTGGCGTATGAGTGTGCTATGCCCTCATCGATAAAGCCGAATTTCTCCATGAGATGAAGCGATGCAGAATTATCTGGGTGGATATAACACTCTGTACGGTGAAGTCCGATATCAGGAACGATATCTTCAAGGGCTGTGGCTATCATAAGGGATGCCAGCCCTTTGTTGCGATGATATTCATCTATCTTATACCCCATATTGGCAGAAGGCGATGAGCCTCTGCTTATGTGGGAGAAGGACAGTGAGCCAAGAATATAATCGGGTTCCTGTTTGTCTATCAGAAAGAATCTTGCAAATGTCATGGAGATTAATCCCTTCATCTCAGCATCAAGCATATGGCTTATAAAGTTTTCAGTGTAGAAAGAAGCTGGTTTATCTGATTCATACTTATCAAAGTCTTTGCGGTTACGATAGTAGAAGTCAAGAACATCTATTGCGCTGTTGTGACTAAGAACTTTGAGAGAATATCTGCCAAGGTTGTATTCGAGTTTCATGTTAATCCTCATTTCTGTACATGGTTTATGGTGATTATTTTATGTATGTTATAACTTTGTCTCCAGTTAATCCTGATTTCCGTATATGCTTATGTTAAATGACTATGTTTTACCATGTCCGATTATTTCAATAATTATATTGGGTGTGTAAATCTAAATCAGCTTTATAATGAAATTATTCATTGGTTTTCAGAGTTTCTTTTATGATTGTTTTTTCAGCTTTCTTTTTCTGGCGTAGTTCTTTAAAGAATGTGCTTAACATAGTAGAACATTCTTCATCACATACTCCACGTACAACTTCAGCCTGATGGTTGAATTGTGGCATATTAAGAAGATTTATTATAGAACCTGCACACCCAGCTTTGGAATTCATAGAGCCTATGACAACGCGTGGAATACGCGCCTGTACGATGGCGCCTGCACACATCTGGCATGGCTCTAAGGTAACGTATATAGTACAGTCTTCAAGCCTCCAGTCGTTCATATAACGGCTGGCTTTTTTTATAGCAGTAATCTCAGCATGTCCGAGCGTTGTTTTATCAGTGTTTCTTCTGTTGTACCCACGTCCTATGATTTTTCCGTCATAAACGATTATACATCCTATAGGAACTTCATCAAGCAAAGCAGCCTTTTTAGCCTGTTTGATGGCAAGCTTCATATAGTGTATGTCCTCACTGGAAAATGTAGTATTTTTATTGATATTATTGTTAATGCTCTGGCTATTGTCACAGCTGCCATTGCAATTATCATTGTTATTCATATTATAATCAGTCCTCGTATTTATACAATGCTTTTGGAACACTTCACAAAATCATTAAACATCATAATGATTCAATTCATGCAGCTATTATCTTATCATAATTAAAAAAGGAATTCTATAATGAGATTATTTGCCTATACTTAAAATGTAGTGAAGCAGGAGCTGAAAAAAGTTATAAGTTATATCTGATATTTTGGGGTAAAATAACAATTTTATAAGTTTTAACTTAAAAAAATAATATTTTGCAATTCATAATAAGATATAAATGCAATATATGATATGATTTCTGGCGGTAATATGCATGACAATTATCCAAAGTACGTTGTTTCTCTTGATGAACTTGATATGAGTCGAAATGGTATTAAACACCGAAATATATGTGATTTTCTATTAGCAGAGGAATTGGGCTAAATGGAGATTAAATGGTTGACGAGCAAGGTCTAATGTGTTAGACTAAGACTATAAGATGATTCAGAAAAGAGGTTTTACTATGCAGCCAGTAATATATGAAAGTGAGTATAATTTCTGTAAAATATTATGGGAAAATGAGCCAATCAAAAGTACAGAGCTTGTAAAGCTGTGCAAGGAAAAGCTGGAGTGGAAGAAATCAACAACATACACAGTAATAAAACGTCTTAGTGAAAGAGAAATCATAAAGTCGGAAAATGCTATAGTTACATCACTCGTTAAGAAGGAAGAAGCACAGACTATAGAAAGTGTTAATATGGTGGATACAAGATTCGATGGTTCACTGCCAGAGTTCGTGGCAGCTTTCGTACGTGCCAGGGGAATAACAGACGAGGAAAAACAGGCAATAATAAAGGAATTTGACTTGGACAAATAATTATCATAGGGGTAATGTGTTCATAAAAAGGGGTAAATTATGAAGAAAGCACTGAATAAATTTAAAAAAGATTATAAATCGGCATTAGAATACATAGAGGATAATACTGATTATGGAAAGTTTAATACAAGTTATAAGACGTTGTCCCAATATTTTCTGTATGGACTCAATGGTTAAAAAAATAGAGATATAGATAATGCAGACGTATTAAATAAACAGTTATATGATGTTGCTGTTTTTTGTAAAACATATAGAAAAAGTAGCTATAGGGAATATGTATATCTGCCTTGAAATAATATGGCTGGTTGCCAGAGTCGTGGTAGATTTCATATGTGCAAGGGTTGAAGTGCCTTTAATATATGGGGTGAGCATATGATGGAGTTATGTAAGATAATATTGGAGAATAATATCAGAATAATAGTGGCAATATTAGTATGTTTTATTATATGCAATATAATGCATGTAAACTCAGTTAAGATTAAGCTGCTGTTAATGTCTTTAGTATGGGTCAGGATTCTGATACCATTATCTATTAATTATCATATATCAATAGTACCTGATAAGCTGCCTGAAAGACTTTCACAAACAGCAGGTGTTAATGCTGTTTATGGAATGAAGATATATTTAGTATTAGCATGTATATGGATTACTGGAATTGTAATAATCTTCTTTCACAGTGTGATGGAGAATATAAGATTAAGAAACATATTGTCTACAAGTATTCCACATGAATTAGTAATTGAAAACAAAAGAGTGAAAATATATATGAATGACTATATTGATTCGGCTATCGTATATGGAATTCTTAAACCTAAGATATATATGTCCTATAGTGTTGACTATAGTGAGATAAAGTACCTATACGAGCATGAATGTATGCATATACATCATAAGCATCATATAATCAAGTTGATAGTGAGTATGGCTGTAATAGTTAACTGGTTTAATCCTTTGTTATGGATGTTTTATAAACAATATATGGAACACATAGAACTTGTCTGTGATTATGATTGTTGCAAAAAACATAGTTGTGAAGAAAACTGGCGCTGTGAATATGTTAAAGCATTGCTTAGATTATCGTGTGTAAGCAATGCGAAGAAAGTAAGAGTGTTGAGTTTTAGCAACGATTATATAATTATCCAGAACAGAATAAAAAATATAATGAGTCAGCAAAAGATTCATATGAGAAGTACAGTTATTGCTTTTTTGTTACTAACACTTTTTATTGTTCTGCTATTCATAAAGCCTAAGATGCAGATTGCAGCAGCTGTAGATAATGAGCAGCTTAATATAAACGGCAGTGAAGAACAAGTTGAAGAGGAAGATATAAAGTATGATGAGAATAAAACATATGAAACTACAAAAGAAACAGATGGTGGATATGTTCAGTCGTATAAGGAAGAATATGAAGAATATGATGAAGTTGATACAGGAATAAGGATATATGTAACATTGCCAATAGTAAAAGACTAAAGACGTTTGAGAAAGGAATGAGAAAATTTATGAAAAGACAAATTAAACTGTTTATTATATATATATCATTAATATCAATACTATGCACAATTCAGGTTGATAAGGTGAAAGCTTCAGAAAATATGTATACAAGTTCATATTCAGAAGAATATGTGCAGGTACTGCGTAAGTATGATACTAAGGCAGTAATGTATATAACTTTGCTAGATATGGATACTGGTGAAGTGTGTGCGGATATAAAAGTTACCCTTGTTTTTGAATATGCAGATGGTTCTTGGGTGAAAGTGAACAATATGTACTTGAATATTGATTGTTATGAAGGCTATTCAGTTGATGTAGATAAAGACACAGAATTACATAATGAATATGGTGTAAGATATTGTACAATAACGAAAGATAATGGGTTGAGTGTTAAATATGCAATAAAAGCATATGCTGATTGCTATGGAGATACCAGTGTAGATTGTGAAGTTGTAGATATATATTAAGAATAAAATGGGGTATTGATGTCGATAAAAAGAAGATTAATCATAAAGACCAAGAGCTCAGTCTTTATATTAATATAAAGTTGATTACTAATGTTGTTTATTAGCAATCGGAAAGGAGGTTAATAAGGTAGCATATTGTAAATAAAAATAGGGTTATGTTGTATAGGAGGTTAATATTATGAGATTAAAAAGTATAAAGAAATTTATAGGGGTATTAACAGCATTAATAGTTACATTGTCACCTATGATGGTTATGGCTGCAGAGGTAACGACTGATACAGATAAACAGAGTGAAGTTTCAGATGAAGCAGTATATAGTGTGGAAACAGACTATTATGATGAAGATATTTGTGTATTTGTTTCATATGTTGATGCAACAATGACAGGACATTTATATTTTATATATTCATATGATGAAGGAATTACAGCAAATATTCATAGTTCACCAAAACCAAGATTTTATAATGTATATGTAGAGGATGGAAATCCAGAGAATGGTTCTTACACAGCAGAAGTACAAGGAAATATTATGCGTTTTAGATTTTCGGTGTCAGGACCTCATGATACACAAACAATTACATTAGTTGTATATGTTGATGAATACGGAAGCGTTGATTATTACATTGCGTAGTAAAAATATTAATATTGAACGCTGGTTTGGTAACAAATCAGCGTTCTTACAAAAAGTGTAGAGAGGAGCGTGGCAATCATGAAGGGACGTATTATGATATTGATTATGGCGATGCTTTTTGTAACCAGTGGGTGTGGGACAGGTACAGACTATTCAAGTGAAGAAATAACTACAGAAGCTATAAATCAGAATCACCAGAATGAACAGGAAGAAGTACCACGAATAGACTATAACTTCGATAAGAATCCATATTATCAGAAAGATAATCACAATGTTGTCGTCGCTGAGGATGGATATTATTTTGTAAGAAATACAACATCAAACGGAATAATCGATAATTTTATAAGTAATCATTATGGAAGTGTATTTGCACAGCGTGATGTTAAGAAGGCTAAAAATGAGAGTGATGAACGTGGTAAGATAATATATTATTATGATATTAGCACACAGAAGGTAACACCATTGTGCAGTAAGATTAATTGCGGACATAATACGGAAGAATGTGAGGCATATTTTGGGGATGTAACAGACGAAGGTTTTGTGTACTACAATAAACATTTATATATGAGAACATATGATGAAACAGCAGGGCTAAGGCTGGTATCTTATGATAAAAACGGAAAGAATAAAAAAGAGGAATGTGTTATAAGCGCTGATCCGGAATATCAGCCTTATGTAGGAAATAACAATGATGTATGTATATTGAATGATAATGTATATAGCTGGGCAAAGAAAAGTACAACAATCGGTTCGGATGTGGGATATGAGATTGTATTATATAAAACAGATATTAAATCAGGAAAAACAGATGTGCTGCTTAACTATGATGAAACATTGCTGGAGTATAAAGCTACGAGTAGCTACACATGTGATATACAGGTAGCTAATAATGAGCTTTATGCTAAAATATGTACTTATGATGAAGAAGAGGATATGTATGCATTTGTTTTATATAAGTTGGATGAGCAGTCAGGAAAGCTTACAGAGCTGTTAAAGACAAATGCACCAAGAGATTGCAATAAAAGAAGTGATGGTGACTCATATGCATATATGAGAGGCTTTGCTGTTGATACAACTGGTAACGTGTTTTTTGTAGATGAGTTATCAGCAGATGGCCTTAAGAAAAAAGTGAAATTATGTAGATATAACATTGCTGCAGGAGATATAAAAGATGTATATGATATGGGAGTTTTGATAGCATATTGTGTTATGTGTGATGATGATAAAATTTATCTTGATACTCAGGACAATGATACTACAAGCAAGCTGGTAATATTAGATAAAGAGGGAAATTATATTTACTCTAAGGGATTCGGTGGATATGGACGACTTTTGGGTCTGGATGACAGATATGTTGTAGTAAGCCTGATTGGTGGAAATGATTTTAAAGATGATCCGCAGGATTCAGGATGGACAGAATGTTACAGATATGCCATTCTGCAGAAGGATACAATAGGAACAGGCAATGAGAAGTGGAAACAGATGTATAATGGCATGATTCGTCAATAAACGATATTATATATCATATTATGATGTCCGGGTGAATAATCGTCAACATGGGTTGTGATGGGGGAAAGCCTATGAGAGAATTTCGAAGAATAATAAATAGATGGATGCTGGTTCTGGTTGTTATAATATGTTGCGTTTGCGGTATTATATTTTATCAGCTAAATAAAGAAACAGAGTATGAAGAGCATAAGGTGTCAACCAAAACGGTATATAGTTATTATAATCAGATGTTAAAGGATTATTATGACAGTCTTTACACTATGGATGAAGTCCATGCAAAGGTTAAGGCAAGGGCAAAGCTGTATATGGTATATAACATGGAGCAGTGGAGCTGCTTAAAGTCTGAGGATGAGGAGCTATATAACGCTGGCAGATATGAGGAGAAGATACAGCGCTATAGGAATTCACAGCCAGAGATTGTGGAGTACTATGAAGACTTAAAGCAGAATCATAAAGATGTGCTGGATAAATATATGGAGGATTCAGACACTGTTAATATGGCACTTGATATGTATGATGCCACTTATGATTATGTCGGCGGCTATGATGAGCTGATTAATGGATATATAGAACAGGGTAACTCAATGCTTATGACAGATATATATGCGGACAAGTCATCCTTTGAGCATATCAATATATTAAAGTCGAAGTATGATTTTCGTAAGCTGCTGGATATAGATGTCAGTCCTGACAACAGTAAGGCGGTGGATGCAGTTGTTACGTCAGGCTCGTATATTAATATATTTATATTATTAGTTGTATTCATATGCGTATTCCGGTATTTTGATGACAGAAAAAATGGACTTGATTATATCATATATGCGGCAAGAAAAGGCAGAGCATATCTTGCATTGACTAGAATATTTATTCTTGCATTTGTAAGTGTCATAAGTACCTTATGTGCTTACATATGTGTTTTTATCATTTCGTTTGGAATATATGGCGGCTTTGAGTATATGGGCAATTCCCTGCAGAGCTATGAAAAGTATGCAACAATCTGTTTTACTGATGGTAAGTGGGGTTTTATAGCTGCTATGCTGGCATTGTCAGCACTGGCAGTATTCATAACCGGACTTATAGTGTGGCTTTCAGTGAGCCTGTCTGATAATGTTTCGGCTGGAATGGGAATAGCTGTGATAATACTTGGTATATCGTATGTGATGTATATGGGTATTTCAGATAAAAGCAGATTCGTGGTTTTAAAGAATATAAATATATGGAACTGGATAATACCATCAGGTATCATTGCCAGCTATAAAAATGTAGGAGTTGGAAAGTATATTATAAGCCGTATAAGGGCAGATGTGGCTGTGGAAGTTATACTTGCGCTTGTACTATGTGCTGGAGTCATATGTGTAAGCAGTCTTTTAAAGCATGGTAAAAAACATACGCTGTTTACTAAGATGAGATATAGCCTGACAGCCGGCTGTCAGTCAGTGCTAAGCCATATGCCTGTACTTGTCATGGAACTATATAAGTTGCTATGGGTTAAAAAGGGAATAGTTGTGTTAGCAATAGCGGTTGTTATTGTTTCCAATACTGGTATAAAAAAGGGATATACATATGATTCCGATATGGCTGTAGCTATGAAATATTATAGTGAAGCAAAGGGTCTTAAGTTATCAGATGCGCTTTCGGATATATTATACAGATATGAGCAGGAGGGTGAATACTGGAATGACAGGCTTAGACAGATAAATACAGCCTTTGCCAATGAAACTAAGGAATTCACCAGGGAAGATATGAACGAAGCCACAATGCAGGTGTCGTTATATAAAAAAGGCTTAGAAGAGATACACAGGAATATAAACAATCTTGAATATCTTAAGGAAAAAGGCATAACAGGAGAGGTAACAATGCCTTTTGCTGTTGAAGAGATGCTTGGTGAAAAGCTGTATAGTCATGAAGCAGTGTATAACCTGCTGGCAGTTATAGCATTGATATTCATGCTGTTTTCGGTTATGTCAGATGAGAAGAAGCAGAATATGATGATATCTATACATACAGCCAGAAAGGGAAGGCTTAGCTGGTTTATGATGAAGCTGTGTGCAGTGTTTATAGTTACGATATGCATAGGCGCGGTGATATTCATTCCTGATATCGTTAACATTATAAGAACTTATGATATTAACGATATGCAGACAGCTATACAGAATTATCCTAAGTTCGCATTTATTCCATTTAAAATGTCACTTATGGCTTATCTTATCTGTAATATAATATGGAAGCTTGTATTACTTATGGCAATAGCCGGTATAGTGGTACTTATATCAACAATGTCTGGTTATGTGTTGTCGCTTGTTATATCGCTGGCACTTGTATTGCCACAACTGTTATATATGCTGGGTTTTAATCTTATGTACTATATTTCAATCGTATCCCCTCTTCTTGTTGAGGAAAACTGGGGACGTGGCATCAATCAGCTGAATGGTATTATTCTTGTGGCTGCCGGACTGGTCTGCTGGGTGATAAGTGCCGGAAGAATTGTAAAAAAGGACATTGATTATTGATTACAGCAAAAACAGTGCGGCTGGAATATATCGGAAATGGAGCGTGGATAGTATGGAACTTAGGATTGATAATTTAAAGAAAAACTATGGCAGCGTAAAAGCGTTAAAGGGAATAAGTTATACCTTCACACCAGGGGTGTATGGCATACTTGGAGCTAATGGTGCAGGAAAGAGCACAATGATTAATCTTATAACTGATAACGTGAGCAGGGATAAGGATGGTGGAAGCATAACATACTGTGATGGTGATAATACATATGGAAACAATCAGGGATATAACTGTGGTGCTGATGAGAAAACAATATCAGATGAGCCGCTGGATATATTAAAGTTAGGTGCCAAGTTTCGTGGTATTGTAGGATATATGCCACAGCAGCAGGGTTTCTATGAAGATTTTTCACCGAAGGCATTTCTTAAGTATATGGCAGAAATAAAAGGAGTGAAAGCTGTAAAATCAGTAGATAATGATGGTAAGGTGACAGTGAAAAAGGTCGGACAGCAGATAGATGAGCTTCTTGGAATAGTGAATCTTACCTCTGTCGCCTATAAGAAGATAGGTGGCTTTTCCGGGGGCATGAAGCAGAGAGTACTTTTGGCACAGGCATTACTTGGCAGCCCGAAGATACTTATACTTGATGAACCAACAGCCGGACTTGATCCTAAGGAAAGAATAGCTATCAGAAACTATATTGCTGAGCTGTCTAAAGACAAGATTATATTATTCGCTACGCATGTTGTAAGTGATATAGAATGTATAGCAGATAAGGTTCTTCTGTTAAAGAATGGCGAGATAATAGCAACAGGAACTCCATCACAGCTTATTGAGCAAATGCAGGGAAAAGTCGGGGAACTTACGTGCACACTGGATGATGTTGCCAGTCTTCAGCAGAAGTATCATATAGGAAATATAAGACAAAGAAAAGATGGACTGGTATTAAGACTTGTAGGAGATGAGCTGCCAAAGGAGGCAGTAAAGGTTGATAATGATATTGACCTTGAGGATGTATATCTGTATTATTTTGAATAAATTATTGAATAAGTTATGTGATAAGTTGTGTAAGCTTTGATATGCAGATTTTGACACATAAACTTTGACACTTTTCAGGTTAAGAATCGCCGCAAACGCAGATACATACTGCTTTTGCGGCTTTTTCGTAAAAAGCGTAATGTTTCGCGTAATGCTTATTATTCTTTGCAATTCTATTGTACAAAATATTGTTATGTACACTTTTATTAGTTTAGGTGTATAATAACAAAGTATTCTTGTAGGTATGTAAGTGTTAAAAGAAATTATTGTATCGCATAGCACATAAAAGATAATGGCTTATGTGGAAGTTAAATTAGGTTGTCACGCTTACATCTGTTAAGGAGAAATATACTTTTCTTCTGACATCATAAGAATAATTGAATAAATCAGACATAATGGAGGCAAGGTGAAAAATGGAACATATATCCAGAGATGAAGCATTTGCATTATTAAAGAAGTATAATAAAGACCCTTTTCATATCCAGCATGCACTGACAGTAGAAGCTGTCATGAAGTGGTATGCCAATGAGTTAGGATATTCAGAAGATGCAGAATACTGGGGTATCGTGGGTTTGCTTCACGATATAGACTTTGAACTGTATCCTGAGGAACATTGTATAAAGGCACCAGAGCTTTTAAGGGAAGGCGGAGTGTCAGAGGATATTATTCATGGAGTAGTGTCACATGGTTACGGAATAACTGTTGATGTAGCACCGGAGCATGAGATGGAGAAGGTGCTTTTTGCTGCCGATGAGCTTACAGGTCTTATATGGGCGGCAGCACTTATGAGACCATCTAAGAGCACTAAGGATATGGAGCTTAAGTCTTTAAAGAAGAAGTATAAGAGCAAGGGCTTTGCAGCAGGCTGTTCAAGAGAGGTTATAGAAAGAGGAGCAGACCAGCTTGGATGGGAGCTTGAAAAGCTTCTTACCATGACACTTGCAGCTATGGCAGCCTCAGAAGATACTATCAATGAAGAGATGGCAGCTGAGTCTGCTGGACAGTGATTAATCAAGGATTAACTGATAAATTCCATATTCACGATATTTTAATACATTTTCAGTGTTTAAAGTGTTTAAAGCGTTTCAGGCGAAAGTTTTTTCATCAGACAGGAAAGAGGTTTTTATGCAGAGATGCTCATAACATTTGTATATTATATTTACATATTATCAAAGAAAGGACAGATAACAATGAAGGTTTTATTAATCAACGGAAGCAGAAGAGATGCAGGATGTACATATACAGCACTTTCTAAGGCGGCTGAGGCTATTGAAAAAGAAGGAGTAGAAACCGAGATTATCAATGTAGGCAGCAGGGTGCTTAATGGAGAACTTGATGCGGCAGTTAAAGAAGCTAGTGAAAAGGTTAAAACAGCAGACGGTGTTATAGTAGGTTCTCCTGTATATTACGCATCAGCAAGTGGTGAGATTATGATGTTCCTTGACAGATTCTTTGGAGCATACGGCGCAGATATGAAGTATAAGCCAGGTTCAGCAGTGGCATCAGCACGTAGAGGAGGTACTACGTCAACTATTGATGATCTTAATAAGTATTTCCAGATTAACCAGATGCCTGTTGTATCATCTAACTACTGGAATATAGTTCATGGAAACACACCTGAAGAAGTTGTACAGGATGAGGAAGGTATGCAGACTATGAGACTCCTTGGAAAGAATATGGCATGGCTTGTTAAGTCTATAGATGTTGCAAAGAAGAATGGCGTTGGGCTTCCTTGTGGTGAGGATAAGATAAAAACTAACTTTATAAGATAGTCAGGGGTTGCTATAAGAAAACGATTGACAGAGTTAGTATAAAACATATATAATAAAAGAACCGTGCAGCCGGGGAGTTAGCGGCACCTTGTACCTGCAATCCGCTATAGCAGG
>ERZ808240.1964-NODE-1964-length-23880-cov-3.883358_pt1 | contig 23880 bp, 22 predicted proteins | sample MGYA00521084_ERZ808240 | MGnify/ENA primary metagenome ERZ808240 (study PRJEB31516, sample SAMN03275571) | gut metagenome | biome: mammalia-associated habitat; material: feces | host: Papio cynocephalus | place: Kenya | collected 2012-08-06 ... | reverse complement strand
CGGATTATGTCAATGGCTTTACCATCGCGGTTGACGGCGGCTTCCTGGCGAAGTCCTGAAAAAGAGCGGCATGACGAAAAAATATCGTGTGGGGCTTGTGGGAGTCGGCTCAATCGCTCAGATTGCCCATCTTCCGATTTTGTCCGCCCGTGAGGATGTCGAGCTGGTCGGCGCCTTTGCCGAGCATATTGAAAGCGTCCGGCAGATACAGAAAAGCTATCCCATTGAGAGCGCCGTCCGCAATTTGCAGGAGCTTCTGAAGCTGGATCTGGACTGCGCCTTTGTGCTCTCGCCCAAAACCGTTCATGCCGAACAGGTTACCCGTCTGCTGGACGCCGGCGTGGATGTGTTTTGTGAAAAGCCGATGGGCATGACGCTGAAGGAGGCCTACAGCATGGCGGACACCTCCGCCCGTACCGGCAAAACGCTGATGATCGCGTTTAACCGGCGCTATGCCCCTGTTTATCAGAAGGCCCGCGAGGTCTACGGCAAGCTGTCGCCCGATGTCATCATCGCGCAGAAAAACCGCCCTGCCAGCGAGTACCGCGCCACCCTGGAAAACGCGATTCACATGGTGGACCTCCTTCGTTATTTCTGCGGGGAATGCACCAGAGTTGAGGCGCAGTCCAAGTTTACGGACCCGCTCTATGAGACGCTGACTACCGCGCAGCTTCAGTTTGAAAATGGGGCGGTCGCACTGCTGGCCGCACACCGCGCCTCCGGCCAGTGGATGGAGACGCTGGAAATGCACGGGCACAACAGGAGCGTTCTGGTCAACGCGCCCGACAGCATCACGGTTACGGACGCGGAGCAGTCCCATACGGTTTCGATGACCCCGCTGGCCTGCGGCTGGGCAAAGGTCACGGACAAAATGGGCTTTACCCAGGAGGTGGAGCACTTCTTCGAATGTCTGAAGGAGCATAAGGAACCCCTGACCAGCGGCGCGGACGCCTATAAAACGCAGGAGCTGATGCACCGCATCCTGACGGCGGCCGGGCTGCCCGGACTGGAATGAGGTGAGCGCTTGTTTCCGATAGCGGGACACACAATGGGAACGCCGGAATATACCGTTCCGGAAGCGCTGGAGCTCTTCCGGGACATTGGACTGGACGGCGCCGAGATCGTGGTGCAGGATGGCTACGGCTGCGCCATTCCGGAAAAGGCCGGCAAAGCGCTTCTGGACCGGATTGAGAGTACCGCGGACCGGCTGGGATTGCGGATCATTGCCCTGACGCCCTATTACGCGGGCTTCAACAGCCCCGACGAATCGACCCGGGCGCATGACATTGAGGGAATCCGCCGCGTAATTGAGTATGCCGGGATCCTGCATGCCAGATATATCCGGATTTATGCCGGGCAGTATGCGCAGACTGATACAGATCCTGGCGGCGTAAAGCGCGCCCTGCTGGTAGACAGCATGCGCCGCCTCGGGGACGCCGCGCTTTCCGCCGGCGTTCAGCTGGTGATGGAGAATCATTTCAATACCATGACTGTCTCCGCGGCGGACAGCATTTCCGTTGCCCGGGAGATCAATCACCCGGCGGTGGGGATTCTCTACGATCAGGCGAATCTGACCTTCACAGGGAACGAGGCGTGGGAGCAGGCGCTTGCGCTCCAGTCTTCAAAAATTGATTACTGCCATGTCAAGGATCTGGTTTTCCGGACAGGAAATACCGGCTTCACCTCTTCCAGCGTCTCGCATCCGAAGGAAGAGGAGCGGAACGTGACCACGCGTATCGTGGGCGAGGGAATTATCCCGTGGCCGGCGATTCTTCAGGGACTGAAGGACCGCGGATATCAGGGGTGGCTTTCTCTTGAGTATGAGCGGCGCTGGCATCCGCGGGATATCCCGGACGCCTGTGTCGGCATGAAACGCTCCGCGGAAAATCTTCGGTCATATTTTCAGCAATTGACATAAGCACATCTCCCGATTGAAACAAATTCAATTTAAGACAAAAAACAGGAGGATGTAACAATGAAAAAGATTCTGGCTCTGACAATGGCAATTGCAATGATGGTCACCGCGCTCACAGGCTGCGGCAGCTCCGGCAGCAAAAGCTCCGGCAGCTCGTCCGGCAGCGGCTCCAACGCACTGGGAAATTATCCGAATCAGAACGTGAACGTGATTGTTCAATACTCCGCCGGCGGCGGCACGGACCTGTCCGTGCGCGGCGTTCTGGACGGCGTGAAGGACTTTCCGCAGAACTTCTCCGTGTCCAACGTAACCGGCAACGGCGGCCTGATCGGCTTGACGCAGGTGGCCAACTCCAAGGCCGACGGCTACACGCTGGGCGTGGTGAATACCGACTTCATCATCAATATCATCCTCGGCAACACGGAGCTTACGCTGGACTCCTTCTCTCCTCTGGCCTGCGCGCTGAGAGATCCCTTTGTGCTGATCGTCGGCAACAATGAGAACTACTCCACGCTGGAAGAGTTCGTCGCTTACGCCAAGGCGCATCCGGGCGAGATCGTTGTTGGTGAAACCGGCACCGGCGCCGCTCCCACTCTGGCGATCACCGCGATGGAGAAGGCGCTCGGCATTGATGTTACCAACGTGACCTATGAGGGCAGCGCGGACTGCGTTACCGCCATTGTCGGCGGCCACATCGACGCCACGTTTGCCCAGCCCAGCAATGCCCGGGCACAGGTTGAGGCCGGCAATGTCAAGATTCTCGGCTCTTTGTCCAACAACCGTCTGGAGGCGTATCCCGACGTTCCCACCTTCGCTGAGATTTTCCCCGACGAGATCGACTATGAGATGATGGGCTTCTGCGTGATCTCCTGCCCCGCCGCCGTGGATCCCGCCATCCAGGAGTACCTGTCTGACAGCCTGCGCCAGGGCGTCGAGAGCGATACGTTCGCCAATACGCTGGAGACCCTGGGCATGCAGACGGAGGACCTTTCCCAGGAGGAGCTGAAGACCTTCCTGAACGACCAGATGGAGCTCTATACAAAGCTGCTGGCTGAATAAAGATATCCCTTCCAACTCCATACGCCCGGCACCCGGATGAATCCGTTCGGATTTGTCCGGGTGCCGAAAGCGGAGCGCGCCCCCGGAAATCCAGACCTTTTAATGGAGGAATATTCGCTGTGAGAAAATATAACTGTATTCTGTCAGTCATCATGATTGCGATCGGAATTACCGGAATCCGCATGGCATCCAATTTCAACGCCCGGAGCGGCAATGTGGGCGACCCGGGCGCGGCTTTCTGGCCCATCCTGCTGTGCGCCGGAATCATTCTGTGCTCTGTGATCCTGCTGGCGCAGACATTGATTGAGACTAAAAAGGAATCCGGACCGGAGGCCCCGCTGATCGATTTTCACGCTGCCGGCGTGCACTGCGTATTTTTGATCTTCGGCATCATGATTGCCTACGCCTTTATCATGAGCCTCTTCGGCTTCATTATCGCAACGCTGCTGTTTGTTGTGGCCACCATGCTGGCCATGGGGGAACGCCGCCCCGCGTGGATCGGACTGACCACGGTCGGCATCACCGGCTTTATTTACATTGTGTTTACGGTGATTATGGGCGTCATCCTGCCTCAGGGCAAGTTATTCTAAGGAGGAAACGAAATGTTCAGTGCCTTTACCGCCGGTTTTTCGGCGGTGCTTACCCCCATAGGACTTCTGGCGATTCTGGGCGGCGTCCTGTGCGGTATTTTTGTCGGCGTTATGCCCGGCCTTTCCTCCGTTATGGGAATGTCGATCATGCTGCCTGTCGCTCTGTCCATGCACGGCAACCTTGGCGTGCTGATGATGCTGGGTATTTTCTGCGGCGCTATTTACGGCGGTTCCATTACGGCCATTATGATTAACACGCCCGGAACGGCCAACTCCGCCGCCACCTGCCTGGATGGGTATCCCATGGCCCACAAATACCATCAGCCCGGCCGCGCGATTTCCATTTCGACGACAGCCTCCACGTTCGGCGGCCTGTTCTCTGCGGTGATGCTGCTGTGGACCTCTCCGATTCTCTCCAAATTCGCGCTGAAGTTCAGCGCTCAGGAGAGCTTTGCGCTGGCGCTTTTCGGCATCAGCATTGTGGCCAGCATTTCCGGCGAGAGCGTGCTCAAGGGAATTATGGGAGCGCTGATCGGACTGCTGCTGGCCACGGTCGGCGTGGACACCACCACCGGCGCTTACCGCTTTACCTTTGACACCGTTTATCTGACCGGCGGCATTTCCAACATCCCGGTGCTGATCGGCCTGTTCGCCTTTTCGCAGGGTCTTATCAACATTGAAGAGAATTTCGGACACTCCCGCGGCAAGGTGACGCAGAAGCTGGAGCGCATCCTCCCCGCCAAGGAGGACCTGATCTGCTGCCTTCCCACCTTTATCCGTTCCAGCATTATCGGCACGGTCATCGGCGCCGTTCCCGGAACCGGCGGCGATATTGCCTCCTGGGTCGGCTACAATGAGGCGAAGCGCTGGTCCAAGCATCCGGAGAAGTTCGGCGATGGCGCGCCTGACGGCATTGCCGGTCCGGAGGCCGCGAACAACGCTGTTTCCGGCGGCGCCCTGATTCCGCTGCTGTCCCTGAGCATTCCCGGCGACGCCTGCACGGCGATCATGCTGGGCGCTCTGATGATGCTGGGTATCACGCCCGGACCGCTGCTGATGGTGGAATCCCCGGACAAGGTCTATATGATCGTGGTGGGCCTCTTCTTTGCCAACGCATTTATGTGCATCTGCGGCTTTGGCGGCATCAGACTCTTTACAAAGATCGCATCCGTGCCGGAGGTGATCCTCAATCCCCTGATCTTTGTGTTCTGCTTCGTCGGCACCTACGCCGTCAATCACACGGTGCAGGACATCTACCTCATGATTGTGTGCGGGATTCTGGGCTTCTTCCTGATTAAGATGAAGTTCTCCGTTCCTCCCATTATCCTCGGCATGATTCTGGGCGGTATTCTGGAAAAGAATTTCCGCCGCGCGATGGTGCTCTCCGGCGGAGACTGGACCACGTTCTTTACCCGTCCGATCTCCTGCGTCTTCATTGTCATCGCCATTCTTTCCCTTGTCTATCCGTTTGTGCTCCCCAGGCTGAGAGCGAGAAAGGCCGCGAAGGCGGAAAGCGGTTCCGAAAAATGAACGAAATCTGCAAATTCTGCGGGGACGCCGGGCTTCGGCCCGATATGGCCGAGGTCGGAAAAATGCCGGGCGGCACACTGTATCTGCACCGGGATCAGACGCATCCCGGCAGGCTGCTGCTGGCCTCGGCCCGCCATGTAAAAAAAGTAACAGACCTGACGCCGCGGGAGTACGCCGATCTGATGAACAGCGTGTATCAGGCGGCGCAGGCTGTCACCGAGCTCTATCATCCAGATAAGATCAATTATCTCATCTTCGGAGATACGGGAACGCATCTTCACGTTCACATTGTCCCGAAATACCAGGGCGGCAAGGATTGGGGAAAGGTCTTTCTGACTGACGAACCGGACCCCGTCTATCTCACCGGGCCGGAATATCAGCTCCGCATCAGCGCCCTGCGTCAGAAATTGGGTCTGCACTGAGAAAGGACTTGCTTTATGGGAAATATTCTGATTACGGCCTCCCACTTTCAGACGCTGTGCCGCGATGCGATCCGTCTGCTGGAGGAAAACGGCCATCATGTGATTCTGAACGACCATGACATGCCGTACTATTCATTCGACGAGCTGGCGGTATGGGCGCCCAAAATCCACGGCGCGATTATCGGCATGGATCAATGGAACGAGCAGCTGTTTGCACTCGCTCCCCAGCTGAAGATTCTGGCCCGGTTCGGCGTCGGCGTGGACAACATCGACCTGGATGCGGCCAAGCGCCATGGGATTCAGGTGGTCAACGCCCGGGGAATGAACGCCAATGCCGTCGCCGAAATGGCCATGGCAATGATTCTCAACTGTCTGCGAAACGTTCCCACGCTGGCGGGGAAGCTTGAACAGGGAGAGTGGTGCCGTGCCGTTGGGCACGAGCTGTCCGGCAGGACGGTGGGACTTCTGGGCTTCGGAGACATCGGCAGCCGCGTGGCGAAGATGCTTTCCGGCTTTAATGTCAGACTGCTGGCGTATGATCCGTATCCCAACCGGGAGAAGGCGGCCGCGCTGCATGTTACCCTGTCGGATATGGACACAGTCATAGCGCAGAGCGATATTCTCAGCATCCATATGCCCAGCATTCCGGCTACGCGCCACACCATGAACCGTGAGACGTTCCGGAAAATGAAGCAGGGCGCTTATTTCATCAACACGGCCAGAGGCGCCCTGGTGGATACGCAGGCGCTGGTAGAAGCCGTGAGCAGCGGGCACCTGGCCGGCGCGGCACTGGATGTCTACGAGCAGGAACCGCTTTCTCCGGACGCGCCGGTTCTGCATACGCCGGGAATCCAGTGCACGCCCCACACGGGCGCCGAGACCGCGGAGACCTATTCCAATATCAGTATGATGGCGGCGCAGGCTGTCATTGACAGCCTGAACGGGAAAGAGCCTCAAAACTGGCTGAATCGATAAGGAGCGCGATGATTATGAAAAAAATGTACGGCGTCATTACCGCGATGACAACGCCTTTTGACGAGAATGATCAGGTAGACACTTCGGCGCTGGAAAAACAGGTCGAGTTTTTAATCAGCAAAGGCGTCAACTGCCTGTATCCCTGCGGCACGACGGGCGAGATGCTGAACATGACTCCCGAAGAGCGGGAACTGGTTGCGGAAACGGTGCTCAGGGCTGCCGCCGGGCGGGTAACGGTTTTTATTCACGTGGGCGCCATGACCCTGAAGGAGACGGTCCGCCTGGCCAGACACGCGGAAAAGATCGGCGCCGATGGAATCGGCGTCGTCACCCCGGCCTTTTTCGGGCTCAAGGACAAGGCGATGATCCGCTATTATCAGCAGGTATCCGCCAGCGTTTCCAGGGATTTCCCCATTTACCTGTACGCGATTCCCCAGTGCGCGGCCAACGATCTGAAGCCTGAGGTTGTGGCGGAGCTTATTCGCACCTGCCCGAATATTATCGGTATTAAATACAGCTACGCGGATATGATCCGGCTCAAGGATTATCTGAATCTCAACGACGGCAATTTCTCCGTGCTGTTCGGTCCGGACCGCCTGTTCCTGCCCGCCATGACGATGGGCTGCGACGGAACGGTTTCCGGCTGCTCCGGCCCCATGCCGGAACACTTTGTCAAGGTGTATGAGAATTATCGGGCCGGCGATATGGCGGGTGCGCTCAGGGAACAGAAGATTGCCAACGAGATCTGCGAAATTCTCCAGAGCGGCGCTGACATGGGAATTTTCAAAGCGGCGCTTGATCTCCGGGGCGTGCCCAGCGGACATATGCGCGCGCCGCTCATGGATTTGGACGAGGAGGAACGGCAGGCCCTTTCCGCCAGACTTGCCCCCTATCTGGCATGAAGGTTCTGTGCTTCGGGTCTTTGAATCTGGACCACATCTACCATGTGCGGGATTTTGTAAGACCGGGTGAAACCCGCGGCGCGCTCAGTGTGGAAACGCGCTGCGGAGGCAAGGGCTTCAATCAGGCTGCTGCCGCGGCCCGGGCCGGACTTTCCGTCTCCATGGCCGGCTGCATCGGCCCGGACGGAGGGATCTTTCTGGACAAGTGCCGGGAGGAGTCCATCGATACCGCGGATCTGCTGTCTGTGGATCTCCCCACCGGCAGCACCGTCATTCAGGTGAACGGCGCCGGCGAAAACTGTATTCTGCTGTATGGCGGAGCAAACCGGGCCGTTTCTCCCGCGCAGATTGACGCCGCGCTTGCCTCCATGGGGGAGGGCGACGTGCTGATGCTGCAAAATGAGATCAACGGACTGGAGTATCTGACGCAGCGGGCCTTTCAGCGGGGAATCCGCATTGCGCTGAATCCGTCTCCCATGGATGAGCAGATAACCGCTTCCATGCTCAAGCGCGTGAGCTGGCTGTTTGTCAACGAGGTCGAGGCCGCTCAGCTCTGCGGCTGTGATGATGTACAGGAATGTCTGGAAAGGCTGGGCCGGTACTGTCCCGGCGGCAGCGTCATCCTCACACTGGGAAGCAAAGGCTCCTACTGCCGGGAAGCGAATGAGGAAATCTGGTATCAGCCCGCGTTTTCCGTCCGCGCGGTGGATACGACCGCCGCGGGGGACACCTTTACGGGCTATTTTCTGGCCGGCGTCCTGAGCGGAGGGTGTCCCGGCGCGGCCCTGCGGCTGGGAAGCAGAGCCGCCGCGCTGGCGGTGACCCGGCAGGGCGCTTTCGATTCCATTCCGCGGCGCGCGGAGCTGGAAAGCGTGTAATCCGCGCTCCGCGGCGGCCGTTCTCCTTCAGAAGCTGCTCCGGAGCGGGAGCAATCATACAGTGAAAGACCGCGGTCAGGAAGACGGAAGGCTTCGGACCGCGGTCTTTTTGTCGGCGTGTGCAGCGGCGCGCTGAAAAGGGGGACTTCCCGGACCTGTCCGGGAAGTCCCTGACGCCGCTGCGCGGGGGACGGACGCGCGGAGCGCTTTCCGGAGCCGCCGGCCGGCGGCGCGCCCTTTCCGGGAGAGTGGGACCGCGGATTAAAACGTTGGTTAATGCGGTTATTCTTGATCGGATATATCCATTCAGTCAAGGTCTTTATATAATAAACGCAGCAGCGGGGCGGCGGGGACACCGGGAGCCGCGGCCCCGCGAAAAACCGAAAGGTGAGAGGAGAACGACTATGCAGGACCTTGAAAAAAAGGGACGTCAGATCCGAATGCTGACTCTGGAAACGATCCATTCCATCGGGAACGGACACGTCGGCGGCAGCCTTTCCATTGTGGATGTCCTGACCTGTCTGTATTTCGGAGGCTTGATGAGAGTTGACCCCCAGAATCCGCAGATGGAGGGCCGGGACCGCCTGATTGTGTCCAAAGGCCATGCCGGACCCGCCGTTTACGCGGCACTGGCGGAGAAGGGCTTTTTTCCGAAGGACAGGCTTCAGACGCTGAACCATATCGGAACGATGCTTCCCAGCCACTGTGACATGAACAAGACGCCGGGAATCGACATGACCACCGGCTCGCTGGGACAGGGCTTTTCCTGCGCGGTGGGCGCGGCGCTGGCCTCCCGCGTCAAGGGCGACCACGCGGTAATCTACACCATCATCGGCGACGGAGAGTCCCAGGAGGGCCAGATCTGGGAGGCCGCGATGTTTGCCGTCCAGCAGAAGCTGAACAACCTGATCGCGTTCACGGACTACAATCAGGCGCAGCTGGACGGCTATGTGAAGGATATTAACAGCCTTGGAGACCTCAAGGCGAAGTGGGAGAGCTTTGGCTGGCTGACAAAGGAAATCGATGGACACGATTATGACCTGATTATCCGCACAGTGCAGGAGTGCAGGCAGAATCCGGACAAGCCGGTGATGATTCTTCTGGATACCGTCAAGGGCAAGGGCGTGTCCTTCATAGAAGCCCTGGGCTATGAGAATCACGGCATGACCATCGGGGATCAGGAGCTTGCCCGCGCGCGGCGGGAGCTGGAGGTGTGAGTATGGAAATGAGAAAAGCCCTGGGCGAAGAGATGGAAAAGCTCATGCGCGCGGATGAGCGCGTGTGCCTGTTCAACGCCGACCTTGCCAATGTTGTCGGCCTGGGAAAGTTCAGAGAACTGTTTCCGGACCGCGCCTATGATGTGGGAATCGCGGAGGCCAACATGACCTCTGTGGCCGCGGGAATGGCATCTTACGGATTTGTTCCGTTCATTGTCAGCTTTGCGCCCTTCGTCACCAGAAGAAACTGCGATCAGGTGATGCTGTCCGTCGCCTATGCAAGGCAGAATGTGAAGATCATCGGCACCGACCCCGGCGTCACCGCGGCTACCAACGGCGGCACCCACATGCCGTTTGAGGACATTGCCATCATGCGCGCGATTCCCACGATGGTGGTGGTTGACGTCGCGGATACCGCGCAGCTCCGGCAAAGCCTGTGGGCCGCGGCCGCGTACAAGGGGCCGGTCTATCTCCGCATGCCGAGAAAGCTGGAGAAGGACGTCCACACGGCTCCGGACTACCGGTTTGACCTGTTTCACGCGGACGTCCTGCGCGGCGGTGAGGACGTCACGATTCTGGCGGGGGGGCATCTGCTTTCCAAAGCGCTGGAAGCGGCGGATACGCTGGAACAGGAGGGCATCCGCGCGGAGGTGGTGGAGGTCCACACCATCAAGCCGCTGGACAGGGACACCATTCTGGAGTCCGTCAAAAAGACCGGCTGCGTGGTGACGGTGGATAATCACAACGTCATCGGCGGACTGTATTCCGCGGTATGCGAACTGCTCTGCAAGGAGTATCCGCTGCCGGTGGAGCGCGTCGGCGTGGAGGACGAGTTCGGCGAGGTTGGCTCGGTCCCGGCTCTGGAGGAGCGGTTCGGCCTGACTACCGGGAGAATCGTGGAGCAGAGCCTGCGGGCTCTGTCCCGGAAAAAGCGCTGAGGCGAGGACTGCCGGAAACGCCGGGAAAAGAAGGTCTTCTTCCCCGGAGAACAAAGCGGAAAATGACAGGGGCTCCGCCTGAGCAGGCGGAGCCCCTGTGAACTTGTCGGAAAAACCTCGGGGAGTTTTGCGCCCCGGGGCGTCTTTTCCTGCCCGCACCGGGCAATTCGCCTTCCGTACGCGGCAAAAAATTCTTCCCGCGGAGCAGAAGAGGGGATTTCTCGAAAAAGGCGCTTTGCCGCTTTTCGGGAAATCCCCTGCGTGCTGTATACAGGCAATGGGCTTATAAACCATTGTGCAAAACCAGTATGTCCATTATGCAAAAACTGAATGAAAAAAGCAGAAAAATCAGATAATATCGGCACTGTTGACAGAGGCAATCAGGTCAATAAAGGCGTCCACCTGCTTGCTGTGCTCCGGAGCGCAGATAATCCCATAGGGCAGCAGGTACGGCCAGTCCACCCGGACCTTGACCATGGAGGGGTGGAAGTCGTTCCAGAGGGAGTTTGCGATCAGGATGGTATTGGTGTTCGCGTACTGGTTGAACTGCTCGAGATTGTAAAAGCCCACCTCGCTGATCTGGATGTTGGGGCAGGATTCCAGCGTGTCGGCGATCTGGTTCATGACGATGGTGTCCGACCGGTGATAGAGAATGACGTGCTGTCCGGCAAAATCGTCCAGCGAGAGGATACGCTTTCTGGCCAGCGGAGAATTGCGGGACACCGCGCACAGCGCCCGGCAGTAGCCGATGGGCTTGACGTAGCAGCGGGTATGCATTTCCCGGGAGTCGCAGGGACGCAGCACCACATCCACGGTCTTTCCCAGGGAGGGAAGCAGGTCGTTGAGGGAGTCCCGCGTGGAGACGATTTTGAAATGGAACTTGGAGGTTTCCTCCGGGTTTTCCTCGCAGACCTTTGCCCACAGGTCAATGAGAAGCCTGATGGGATACAGCGGGGAGGTGCCGATTCGGATGGTGTAGATGTTCTGGGACTCACTGACAATCGCTTGCGCGGCGGCGATTGCCGCGTCGGACATGGCGGACATCCGCTTGGCGTCCTGATAGATCGACTGCCCGGCGTCGGTCAGCTTGACGCCCCGGCTGGTTCGTTCAATCAGCTTCATCTGAAGATGTGCTTCCAGAGAGTCCATTTGCTTCATAACGGAGGGCGGCGTCATATAAAGCTTTTCCGATGCTTTGTTAAAACTTCCGCACTCGGCAATCACGATAAAGGTTTTCAGTCGCGGGTCAAGCATCCAGTGTTCCTCCTTTGGCGCAGTACACGGCCGGCATTTGCTTTTTGCTAATGCCAATGTAACACGAATAGAACTTCAAAGCAAGAACGATTTGCTTATAATATAGCGTATGCAGGCAAAGAACTTGCAGGCGTACGCATTGTGTCCTGCATGGACTGTACGGACGCGAGAGAAAGCGGACAAAGAGGAAAGAGGGTGAAAAAGGACGCCGCTGGGCGTAAAGAGCATTCGTGTAAATGGGATTTCGCGAAACGATAAAACCAGCAAGGGAGAAAGAACATGAAAAAAAAGAAAGAATTTACAATGCCCCACGTGTTTGTCATCCTGAGTGTTCTGCTTGTTGCGGCGACGATTGCGACGTATATCGTTCCGGCCGGCGTGTATGACTTCATGGAAGTCAACGGCAAGAACGTAATCGATCCCAATTCGTTCCATTACATTGAGCAGACTCCGGTTGGTCCCTGGCAGATGATCATGGATATTCCGCAGGCCTGTGTGAATGCGGCCATGCTGATTATCTGCTCCCTCATTATTTCCGGTTCCGTCAGTATTCTGAATGCGACGCAGGCCCTGGACGCCACGATCGGCACGGTTGCCCACGCGGCGAAGAACAAGCTTGCAATCGCGGTTCCCCTGGTTATGGCGCCCTTTACGATTCTCGGCTGCATGGGAATCACGGAACCCAACAACGTTGCGTTTATTCCGCTTGGCCTGATGGTTGCCGCCGCCTTCGGCGCGGACGCACTGGCAGGCTCCGCGATCATTCTGTTTGCAATCAGCGCCGGCTTCTCTCTGGCGCCCTTCGGCGCCGCGACAACCGCGAACGCCCAGACCATTGCCGGCCTGCCGATTTACTCCGGCTGGGAGCTCAGATGCTTTGGCGCGCTGGTGATGTTTGTGATTAACGCCTTCTTTGTCATCCGCTATATCAAGAAGGTTCAGGCGGACCCCGCTTCGAGCTATTGCTATCACGATCACAACGTGGTGAAGTTTGAAGGCGAGTTCGTCGGCGTGGAGCTGACCACCCGCAGAAAGATCATCACCGGTGTGTTCGGCCTGCAGTTCGCGGCGGTTGTCTGGTCCGTGATAAAGGGTATCTGCACGGTTCAGCTGATTGCCTGCGTGTTCCTGGTCGGCGGCATCATTTCCGGCATTATCGCCGGCTACGGCGCCAATAAGATCTGCGACCTGTTCTGCGACGGCCTTGCTCAGATCGCCTTCGGCGTGTTCATGATCGGCTTTGCCGGTTCTATCGCGCTGGTGATGACACAGGGCAACATCATTCATACCTGCATCCATGCCATGGCCGGTACGCTGAGCATGCTGCCGCCCGCCCTGACCGCGATCGGTATGAACATTATGAACATCTTTGTCAACTTCTTTATCATTTCCGGTTCCGGACAGGCGTTTGTCGTGATGCCGATCCAGTCTCCGCTGGCCTCCATTGTCGGCGTGACGCAGCAGACCGCGATTCTTGCCTATCAGCTGGGCGACGGCTTTACCAACTTCATCTATCCTCAGTCCGGCGTTCTGATGGCCGGCCTGGCCGTGAGCCGTGTTTCCTGGGCTGACTGGGCGAAATTCGCGTGGAAGCCCGTGCTTGCGCAGACCATTGCCGGATGGGGCCTCCTTGTGCTTGCCACCCTCGTCGGCTATGGCGCGGCGCTGGGCTGAAACCGGGAAAATCCAATTTTGCATATGTGCCTAACCTAAATAGATAAGCACCTTATCTGAAGAGAAGGCAAAAATAGGTAAGGCGCTCATTCATGCTCATGGTGGGTGCCTTACCTTATATCAAAGCAGCGCGGACGCGTCAGGAAGAGCTGGATGAAGGCAGAAATCGTATCGTTATAGAAAAGGAGATTCATTATGGCGGAAGCTGTGCTTATGCCAAAGACAGGAATCACGGTAGAGTCCTGTATTATTGAAGAATGGAAGAAAAAAGTCGGCGATCAGGTAAAACTCGATGAGGTCCTGTTTACATATGAGACGGACAAGGCCGTTTTCGACTGTCCCTCTACCGCGGAGGGAGAGCTGCTGGAAATTTATTATCAGGATGGAGACGAGGTCCCCTGTCTCCAGACCGTGTGCGCCGTAGGAAAAAAAGGCGACGATTGCTCGGCGATCCGGCCGGGCGGAGCGGAGGCGGCCCCGGCGGCTGCGGCGCAAGAGCAGCCTGAAAAGGCGGAGCAGAGCGCGGCGCAGGCGGCGCCCCGGCAGACCGGCAGCGAGGATGGCGCGCTGGCGTCTCCCCGGGCAAAGCGTCTGGCGGCGCAGGCCGGCGTTGACTGGCGCCAGGCAAGCCCCACCGGCTGCAAGGGCCTGATTGTGGAGCGCGATGTCCGGAAGCTGATGGCGGAGCAGCCTGCCGCGGCAGAGATTCCCGCCGCCGCGGCCCCGGCAAAGAGCGCGGTGAGCGCTCCCGCGGCATCCGGCGAGGCGGATTACACGGACAGCAAGTTCAGCGTGATCCGCAAGACCATCGCGCGCTCCATGAAGGAGTCTCTCAGCACCTCCGCGCAGCTGACGCATAACTTCGCGTTTGACGCCACGCAGATCAAACGCTACCGCGCGGAGATGAAAGCGCTGGGCGGAAATTTCGCGGGCGTGACCATCGGAGATATGATCCTGTTCGCGGTTTCCCGCACGCTGCTGGCGTACCCCGATCTGAATGCGCACATGCTGGATGACGAGCATATCCGCCGTTTCCATACGGTGCATCTGGGCGTTGCCGTAGATACGCCCCGGGGCCTGCTGGTTCCGGTGATCCGCAACGCGGAGAAGAAGAGCCTGCTGGAGATTTCCGCGGAGCTCAAGTCCCTGGCCGCGGAGGCCCGGACGGGAGCCATCAGCCCGGACAAGCTCAACGGAGCCAGCTTTACGGTTTCGAACCTCGGCTCTTTCGGCGTGAGGAGCTTTACCCCCGTCATCAATCCGCCCCAGACCGGCATCATCGGCGTGTGCGAAATTGTGGAGGCGCCGCGTACCGGAAAGAACGGGATCGAGCTCTATCCGGAGATGACGCTGTCCCTGACCTACGACCACCGCGCGATTGACGGCGCGCCCGCTTCCCGCTTCATGCAGGAGGTGTGCAGAAAGCTGGAGCACTTTACAGCAACTCTGGCGGAGTAAAGAGGAGCTTATGGAAAATTTTGAACTGATGATTATCGGCGGCGGTCCCGGCGGATATCTGTGCGCGGAGCTTGCCTCCGCCGCCGGGCTGTCCACCGTGCTGATTGAGAGGAGAGCCCTGGGCGGCACCTGCCTGAACGAGGGCTGCGTCCCCACAAAGGCCATTTTGAACTCGGCGAAGCTGTACCGCCATGCGCTGGACAGCGCGCCCTTCGGCGTCACCGTACAGGGCGCGGAGCTGAACCACGAGCAGGTCATCGCCCACAAGGACGATGTGGTCCGCACGCTGGTGTCCGGCGTTGCGGGCACGCTGAAAAAGAATAAGGTCACCGTGCTGAACGGGGAGGCCGCCATTCTGGGCCGTGATGAAGACGGCTTTGCGGTTCAGGTCAACGGGGAGCGGGTAACGGGCCGAAGATTGGTGATTGCCACCGGCTCGGAAACCACGGTTCCGCCCATTCCCGGACTGCGGGAAGGGCTGGAGAGCGGATTTGTCATCACCAACCGGGAAGCGCTGGCCAACCGGCAGCTGCCGAAGACCATGGTGGTAATGGGCGGCGGCGTCATCGGCCTGGAGATGGTGGCCTATTATGCCTCCGTGGGCGTACAGGTGACGGTAGTCGAGATGCTGCCCAAGATCGCCGGCCCCATGGACGATGAGATCAGCGGCGCGCTGCTCAAGGAGTATACCGGGCGCGGCGTTGCGTTCAAGCTCTCCTCCCGGGTGACGGAGATTCAGCAGGGCCGGATTGTGTGCGAGAAGGACGGAGTCCCGGAGACCATCGAGTGCGATCAGGTGCTGCTGTCTCTGGGCCGCAGGCCGGTTACCGCGGGATTCGGCCTGGAGACCATCGGCGTGGAGGCGGACCGGGCCGGCATCAGAACGGACGAGCGGCTTCGCACCAATGTTCCGGGCGTGTATGCCATCGGCGACTGCAACGGCGTGAGCATGCTTGCCCACACCGCTTACCGCGAGGCGGAGGCGCTGGTCAACAACCTGCTGGGCAGGCCGGACAGGGTGAACTATCACTCCATCGCGTCCGTGATTTATACGGATCCGGAGGTTGCCGCCGTGGGCGAGACGAAGAAGAGCGCGGAGGAAAAGGGCATGGCGGTGCGGGAGATCCGGCTGCCGCTGGTCTACTCCGGCCGGTATGTGGCGGAGAATATCAAGGGCAAGGGCTTTATCAAGCTTGTGGTGGATACGGACCGGAACCGGCTGGCGGGCGTTCACATGATCGGCTCCTATGCGTCCGAGATCATTGCCGCGGCGGCCATGATGGTGGATCAGGAGCTGCCGCCGGAGCGTCTGAAGAAATTTGTCTTCCCCCACCCGACCGTGGGCGAAGTGCTGCATAACGCACTGAATGAAATTTGAGGAGGTTATCCCATGCCGAAAAGTCTGTTTGTAGATCCTGTCAAGTATCATACCAGCGGGAAGGTGATTCTTCCCGAAATTCCTCTGAACGTATATAATCGCACCATTACAGAGGAGCGCAAGAACTTCACGGATGACGATCTGGTCCGCATCTGGCGGGACATCGCCATTATCCGCGAGTTTGAGACCATGCTCAAGGGCATCAAGACCCAGGGCGGCTATAACGGCGTGGAGGTCACGTACTCCGGCCCGGCGCACCTGTACATCGGCGAGGAGGCCGGCGCGGTCGGCCAGGCCTACCTGCTGGACAAGAACGATTTCTGCTTCGGCAGCCACCGCGCCCACGGCGAGATCCTGGCCAAGAGCCTGTCCGCCATTGAAAAGTGCTCTGACGAGGAGCTTATGCACGTGATGGAGAACTTCCTGGGCGGCTCCACGCTCAGAGCGGTGGAAAAGCTGGGACCCGCGGACAGCGTCAAGGAGCTGGCAATCCGCTTCATCATTTACGGCACCATCAGCGAGATTTTCGCCCGGGAGACCGGTTTCCATAAGGGCATGGGCGGCTCCATGCACGCGTTCTTCCTGCCCTTCGGCGTGTACCCCAACAACGCGATCGTGGGCGCCAGCGCCGCCATCTCCACCGGCGCGGCTCTGTTCAAGAAGGTAAACAGCAAGGGCGGCGTGGTCGTGTGCAACCTCGGCGACGCGTCTTTGGGCCGGGGACCGGTCTGGGAGTCTTTCAACTTCGCGGCGATGGACCAGTACAAGGGCCTGTGGGAAGAGGGAAAGCGGAGCGGAATGCCGATCCTCTTCAACGTCAACAACAACTTCTACGGCATGGGCGACCAGCCCATCGGCGAGACCATGGGCTACGGCGTTGCCGCCCGCATGGGCGCCGGCGTCTGCACCACCAACATGCACGCGGAGCGCGTGGACGGCTACAATCCGCTGGCGGTGATTGACGCCATGAAGCGCAAGCTGGACATCCTGCACAAGGGCGACGGCCCCGTCCTGCTGGAGACCGTCACCTACCGCTTTACCGGACACTCCACCGGCGACCAGGGCGCCTACCGTACGAAAGAGGAGCTGGACGCCTGGATGGCGCTGGATCCGCTGGTAACCTACCGCAAAAACCTGGTGGACGCCGGCGTCGCGCAGGACAGCCGCTTTGAGGAAATCATGGAGGAGACCCGGGAGCGCATGACCATGATCTGCCGCCACGCCGCGGACAAGACCATCAGCCCCTATGTGGATTTCCACAAGAATCCCCGCTTCCTGGAGAATCTGATGTTCTCCAACGAGAGAGTCGTTGCCTTTGACGACCGGGAGCCCGAGGTGCTGATGCCCAAGGAGGAGTGCCCCCGGTACAAGCAGCTGGCCGAGAAGGTGAGAACCCAGTATCAGGACGGCAAGCTCGTCAGCAAGATGAAGGTCTTCAATCTCCGGGACGCTCTGAGCGAGGTCATCTTCAACAAGTTCTACGAGGATCCCACCATGATCGTTTACGGCGAGGACTGCCGGGAGTGGGGCGGCGGCTACGCGGTGTTCCGCGGCATGTCCGACGCCATCCCCTACAGCCGCCAGTTCAACGCGCCGATTTCCGAGTCGGCCATCGTGGGCACCGCGGTGGGCTATGCCATGTGCGGCGGCCGTGTGGTGATCGAGATGATGTACGGCGACTTCATCGGCTGCTGCGGCGATGAAATTTTCAACCAGATGGCCAAGTGGCAGGCCATGTCCGCCGGAATTCTGAAGATGCCGCTGGTGCTCCGGGTTTCCGTCGGCGCGCAGTACGGCGCGCAGCACTCTCAGGAATGGACCGCTCTGTGCGCCCACATTCCCGGACTGAAGATCTGCTTCCCCGCAACGCCCTGGGAGGCCAAGGGCATGATGGAGACCGCGCTCAACGGCACCGATCCCGTGATCTTCTTCGAGTCCCAGCGGATTTACGATGTGGCGGAGCAGTTCCACGAGGGCGGCGTGCCGCGGGAGCGCTATGAGATTCCCTTCGGCGCGGTGGACGAGATCAAGTCCGGCAAGGACGTCACCATTCTCACAGTGGGCGCGCCGCTGTACCGCGCGGCGGAGGCTGTGGAAGAGCTGAAAAAGTATCATGTGGACGCGGAGCTTATCAACCTGCCCAGCATTGTTCCGCTGGACTACACGAAGATCGTGGAATCCGTGAAGAAGACGGGCCGCGTTCTGCTGGTCAGCGACGCCTGCACGAGAGGCTCCTTCCTCAACGATATCGCGCAGAATATTTCCACGCTGTGCTTCGGTTATCTGGACGCGCCTCCGGCCATTGTCGGCGCGCAGAACTGGATTACGCCGCCCTTTGAGTTTGACGAATTTTACAGCCCCAGCAAGGAGTGGATTCTGGACGCCATCCACGAGCAGCTCCTCCCGTTGGAGAATTACGTACCGACCACCTCTGTTACGGATGTGGAGAGAATGCGCAGGCTGAAAGCCGGCGTATAACGCCGCGGAAACGGGCGAAGGCCTGCCTGACGAACCGCTTCAGGCAGGCCTCCCGGACAATTTTGCTGAATCTGTAAAAAGAAGGAGAATTACAGCGTATGATTCGTTATTCTGCAATCGGCGCCACCGGCTATGTCTGCGGCGAGGTGCTGCGCATGATGGTCAACCATCCCGACGCTCAGCTGGTGAACGTGCTGGACACCTTTGCCGTCGGAACCCCCATTGCCGAGTCCCATCCCGCCCTGCGGGGATTTTATGACCAGACCATTCTGGACCTGACGGAGGAGAACGTACGGCAGACCGCGAAAGAGAGCGACGTCATCCTGATTCAGGTCCCCTCCGGCGACGTGGCCAAGTGGGCGGAGATCGTGCTGGCCGAGGGCTCCCGCATCATCGACATCGGCGCGGATATCCGCTTCCGGGACGCCGACGTCTGGGAAAAGTGGTACGGCCAGAAGCATCCCGCTCCCCAGATGACCCATGACGCGGTCTACTGCATCCCCGAGGTCATGCGGGATCTGGCCAGGGGAAAGCGCCTGATCGCCAACCCCGGCTGCTACCCCACCGCCTCTACCCTCGGCCTTCAGCCTATGCTCAAATCCGGTCACATCGTGGAAAATACGATTGTCATTGACGCCAAGAGCGGGTATACTGGTGCTGGACGCAGACCGACCCTCAACAAGCTCCTGACGGAGGCGGAGAACAACTTCTGCGCCTACGCTCTGGGCGGCGGCCACCGTCATACGCCCGAGATTGAGCAGAACATCGCCTATATCACGGGCAGGGATCTGATGAAGCCGGAGACCTGGCAGCACATCAACTTTCAGCCGCACCTGCTGCCCCAGGTCCGGGGCATCGAGGTGACGATTTACGCCAACTGCGACCGGGACTTCACCAATGAAGAGGTCTATGAGCTGTACCGGGACTTCTACAAGGACGAACCCTTCGTCAAGGTCTTTCCGGCGGGGCAGTGCGTACAGACCAAGTGGGTTTACGGCACCAACTTCTGCGAGATGACCCCGACCTTTGACCGGCGGACCCACCGGCTGATTGTCTCCTCTGTGATCGACAATATCGGCAAGGGCGCCGCCGGACAGGCGATTCAGAACATGAACCTGATTATGGGCCTGCCGGAGACCACCGGCCTGATGATGCCGCCCATGTATCCGTAAGAGGAAGCACAACGACCGAGAAGGCAAAACGTCACATAAAGGGAAAGCTATGAACGATATCAGAGAGCGGATTCAAAAGCATTGGGGAGAAGTGAAAAAGCACCGCATCTGGCTCCATCAGCATCCGGAGTCCAGCGGCGAGGAGAAGATGACTCCCGTCTACATCGCGGAGGTCCTGAGAGGGATGGGCCTGAAGCCCCAGGAGCATGTGGGCGGAAACGGCGTTGTTGCGGTGATTGACGGGCAGGCCGGAGGAAAATGCGTCGGCCTGCGGGCGGATTTTGACGCGCTGGAGGTAACGGAGACCTCGGATTTTCCGTTTCCCTCCCTGACGCCGGGGATGGCGCATGCCTGCGGGCATGATGCCCATACCGCGATGCTGCTGGGCGCGGCATATGTGCTCAACGAGATGCGGGATCAGTTTCACGGAAAGGTCAAGCTGATTTTCCAGCCGTCGGAGGAAAACGTCAGCGACAGCGGGGCCAAGCGGATGATTCAGGACGGCTGCCTGGAAAATCCCCACGTTGACGCCATGTTCGGCCAGCATGTCTGGCCGGAGTTCCCGGTGGGAAAGGTGGCGGTGCGGAACGGCGCCATGATGGCGGCCTCCGATCAGATCCGCATCAAAATTCACGGGAAAAAGAGCCATGCCTCCGCGCCGGAGAACGGGATTGACGCCATCGTCATCGCCTCGTATGTTGTGACGGCGCTGCAGACGGTGGTGGCCCGCAGCGTGGCGCCGCTGGACAGCTCTGTCGTGACCATCGGCAAGATTGACGGCGGCAGCCGCTACAACATTCTGGCGGACGAGGTGGATATGGTGGGCACCTGCCGCAACCTGGAGCTTGAGACGCGCCACGAGATGCCGCATCATATCGAGAGCATCATCAAGGGCGTAGTGGAGGGCATGGGAGGCAGCTATGACTTTAAGTTTGTCAAGGGCTATTCTCCCACCGTCAACAACCCACAGATGTTCGAGACCGTCTGCCGGGCGGTCACCCGGGCGCTGGGAAAGGACGCGCTGGTGATCCCGGAGCATCCGGCGCTGACGGGGGAGGACTTCTCCTTCTACTGCGAGAAAGTGCCTTCCGCCTTTTTCTGGCTGGGCTGCAGCAATCCGGACAAGCCGGCCCATCCCCTTCACCACGGGGCGTTCTACCCGGAGTGGGAGGCGCTTCCCATCGGTATTGAAACCATGGTCACCGCGGCGCTGGATTTTTTAAACAGCGCGCAGAAGGACCAGCCGGATTATGACGTTCTGTCTCCCCGGCAGACGCGGTCTGCGTAAGGAAAAAGAAGGAGGGCGCTTTCGTGAAAGAGAATCTGAAGGACTATGGGATTCATCATGTCTGCTTTGTGACCAGGGATCTGGAAAAATCCAAAAATCGGATTCAGCAGCTTTTCGGCGTGGACGAGTGGCTCACCTACGTCTACCGCCCGGACCGGGCATGGGTGTACGGAGAAGAGGAACCGAACTTTTCCCTGAAGCTCAGCATGGGCACGGTGAAGGGCGATACCTGCCGGGTTGAAGTGATTGAGCCCATCACCCAGCGGGGCCCTCACGGAGAGTTCCTGAAGGACCGGGAGTGCGGCCTGCACCACATCTGCTTTCAGGTAGACGACTATGACCGCTGGCTGGAGCACTTCCGGAAGGCAGGGGCGGAAATCGTCTACGAATCGGTGACGGAGGATGAGAATATCGGATACCGCCGCTGCTTTTACGCGAAGGACGATGTGCTGGACTGTCTTTATGAGATTCTGGAAAAGCCGTACTTCCGGAAATAACCGCCGCTTTTTCCGTCATACCGGAGAAATCCCCGCGCGGAAGGAAGCCGCCTGAGGGCCGGGCACGGCGGGGCGGCATTCCGGAAACACAGAGCCTGAAAACACAGCGGGAGGACCTTTCCTTTTCGGGAAAGGTCCTCCTGCGCTTGCCCGGACCGGGAACCGGGGGCTGCGGGGGACGGTTCGCTCACACGATTTTCCGCAGCGCCTCCGGCAGCGTCAGATCCATTTTCTGATGGGACAGATAGCGGATAATATCTTTTCGGGTAACAATGCCGATGAAGTTCCCCAGGTCATCCACCACCGGAACAAAATTCTGGTTCATGGCGCTGGCCACCAGGTGTTCCATGGAGACGGTAATTCCCACCGGCGGCCGGTCAGCCTTCAGAATGTCCCGGATGCGCAGACGCTCCATATCCTTCATGGAGAAAACGGCGTCCGGCGTATCGGGCGTATCCAGCATCCGCCAGAGGAAATCTCCCTCGCTGACAATGCCGCTGTACTGGCCGTCCCGGCTGATGACAGGGATCGCGGTGTATCCGTGGTGCCGCATTTTTTCCAGGCCCTGACGAAAGGTACAGTCATCATATAAGTATGCCACATTGCTTTTGGGGATAAGGAAATAGGCGATATTCACGGCGTCACTTCAGCTCCTTTCCTGATATAAATAGTATAGCATGAAGGACGGAAATTGAATGAACAATCTATGAAACCGGAATTGCCGGCTGAGATTTTCGGCATAATGACGAAAAAACCGGCGGACAGGCTGCGGAAAACGCCCCGGCGGCTTTACTTCCGGCGGCAAGCCTGCTATGATGATAAAGACCGCGCCGCGGGCGATTCCGCACCGGCAGACTGGCGCGGCAGGGGGAGAATCCATGCTGACAAGAGAGGAACTGAGAAAAAGCCCGCTTTTTGACGGGATCAGCTACGAGAGCTATCAGGCGATGTGCAGCTGCTTCCACGCGTACTCCAGGGAATATCATTCCGATGACGTTATCTGCGACTTTTCCGGCGGCTGCGACGCGGTGGGCATTCTGGAGCGGGGAGAGGCCGTTGTGCGCCGGGTGGATGAAAACGGCGCGGAAACGGTCATGGAGACCTTGACCATGGGAAGCGTTTTCGGACGCACGCTGGACTTCGCCGGGAACCGGCGGGACACACTGGAGGTGGTCTGCCGGTCGGAGTGCGCCGTGCTGTTCATTGACTACGACCACATTTTGAAACGCTGCGAGAAGGCCTGCACCCACCACAGCATGCTGGTACAGAATATGCTGCGGCTGATGAGCGAGAAGGCCCAGGCCCTCAGCGAACGGATTGACGTGCTCTCCCGCCGCACGATCCGGGACAAGCTGCTGTGCTATTTTTCCCAGCAGCGGGACAAGGCCGGCAGCGACACCTTTGAGCTGCCCTTCTCCCTGAGCATGCTGGCGGATTACATCGCCTCGGACCGCAGCGCCATGATGCGGGAGCTGAAAAAAATGCGGAATGAGGCTGTTGTAAGGACAAATGGGAGAAGGATTACCCTTTTTACATGAGCGTCTGTCAGAAAACGAAAGATCTTGCCGCAATTCCTGCAAAAAAAGTCGCAATTTTATTTGACGGATTGGCATTTCTGCGATATGATATAAAGGATCTGTTATTTTGACGATCCGAAATCAGACATATGGGAAAGAAGGAAGACTATGTTTCGTATTGTGAGAAAAGAGGCTCTCAAGCCGACGGTGATCTTGTTCGAGATCGAAGCGCCCCTCATTGCGAAAAAGGCGCAGCCCGGTCAGTTCATCATCCTGCGGGTGGACGAGAACGGCGAGCGTATCCCCCTGACCATCCATGACTATGACCGGGAGAAGGGCACTGTCAGCATCATCGCCCAGATCGTGGGCGCCACCACGGAGAAGCTGAACCGCCTGAACGAGGGCGACTGCCTGCAGGACTTTGTCGGTCCTCTGGGCAAGGCCACGGAGACCGAGGGCAAGAAGAAGGTCTGCGTGGTTGGCGGCGGCGTGGGCTGCGCCATCGCTTACCCGGTGCTGAAGAAGTTCCATGATGACGGCGCGGAGGTCCATGCGGTCATCGGCTTCAAGAACAAGGATCTGGTGATTCTGGAGGACAAGTTCAAGGCGGCCTCCTCCATTCTGAAGGTCTGCACCGACGACGGCTCTTACGGCCAGAAGGGCCTGGTGACGGAGGCTCTGAAGGAGCTCATCGACTCCGGCAACCAGTATGACGAGATCTTCGCCATCGGCCCCATG
>ERZ808240.1963-NODE-1963-length-23887-cov-39.557066_pt1 | contig 23887 bp, 19 predicted proteins | sample MGYA00521084_ERZ808240 | MGnify/ENA primary metagenome ERZ808240 (study PRJEB31516, sample SAMN03275571) | gut metagenome | biome: mammalia-associated habitat; material: feces | host: Papio cynocephalus | place: Kenya | collected 2012-08-06 ... | reverse complement strand
TTGAGCAAAACGGCCTTTTATACGCGTTTTTATACGGCGGATACATCCGGGTACGTCCACCGCAATTTATCAAAATTTTAACAAAAAAAAAAAACGAAACAACCCCTTTAAAAAGAACGACGAAACGACAACGACAAACAACCCGTACGGCAGATCCTGAAACAAGTTCAGGATGACCTCTTATTTTTCGTAAAGTCGTCATCCTGGAAAGTCGTAGTCCAGGATCTGTCGTTATTAAAAAAGAGGAGAACAACAGATACTGGACAGAAACCTTCCAGTATGAATTTTGAGATAACGACACACAAAACAACCCAACAGGTAGATCCTGAAAACACTGCGGACCGACAGTTCAAACTGACCCCTAGTTTAATAACAACAGATCCCCGACTAAATTCCTCGGGGATGACGCTAAAAACGAGCAAAAAATACTTTATCCTCTTCAAAAGGGCAGAAAAAAGCCCCGGACGGTAAAAGCCGAAACCGGGGCTGATTATAAACAGGCTCTACTTATTTTTGATGTTCCTTCTTTTTAAATTGTGCGTTGTAGAGCGAAGCATACGCGCCGTTGGGCACTTTTAACAAGGTTTCGTGCGTACCTTCCTCCACGATGCGCCCTTCGTTAAGCACCACAATTTTATCCGCGTTTATCACCGTGGATAAGCGGTGCGCAATCACAAATACCGTGCGGTTCTTCATCAGGTTATCAAGCGCTTTCTGCACCACGGCTTCGGACTTGTTGTCCAAGGCGCTGGTGGCTTCGTCCAAAATGACGATAGGCGCGCGGCGGATAAAGGCACGCGCAATGGCTACGCGCTGTCGCTGACCGCCGGAAAGAGTCATCCCGCGTTCGCCCAGCACCGTATCCAAACCGTCCTTTAAGGTGTGGATAAAATCGTCCAAGTGGGCGTTTTTGACGGCTTCCTGCAAATCCTCTTCCGTGGCGCCGGGGCGGCCGATTAAAATATTGTCGCGAATCGTGCCCGTAAACAGGAAGTTATCCTGAAACACCACCGAAATATGGCTGCGCAAGGATTTTAAGGTAAAATTCTGAATATTCACGCCGTCAATCGTAATGGCCCCTTTGGTTACGTTATAAAAACGCGGGAGCAGGCTGACAACGGTAGATTTTCCGCCGCCGGAGTTTCCCACCAAAGCCACCGTGGAGCCTGCGGGAACAGTCAAATTGATGTCCTTTAACACTTCTACGCCGGGTTTGTAGGCAAAGGATACGTCTTTAAAGCGGATTTCCTTTTTAAGACCGTCCATTTCCACGGAATTGGGCTCATCGTAAATATCCGTTTTAAGTGCGAAGATTTCAAAAATACGGTCAATCGCCAAAAAGGCCTTTTTGATATCCACATAGTTATCGCCCATTGTTTTAACAGGCGTGTAGAGCATTAAAAGAGCCGTAACAAACGACGTAAAGTTACCGCTGGTAATGGTGCCCTTTACAATCATTGAACTGCTCTGCCAGAATACCAAAGCCAAGCCCAAGGACACGATAAAGTGCATCACCGGGGAGAGCCAGCCCGTATGTTTCACCATACCCATATTAAGGCTGAACACTTCGTCCATTAAGTGGTTAAAGCGGACTTCCTGGTCCTCTTGCAAGTTGTAGGCGGCAATGGTGCGGTTGCCGTTAAAGGTTTCGTTATAAGCGCGCATTGCAATAGAGGAAATAACCACCGTATTGCGCACGAGTTCCTCCAATTTTTTGCGCACCACATAAATAAGCGCACCCGCCGCGGCAAACGCGCCGATGGCGATAAACGTCAACTGCCAAGAGTTATAGAGCAGTACAAACACCAAAGTAATGGACGAAAACACGCGCGTAACCACCATACGCAGGTTATTGATAAGGCCGTTGCAGGCGGTATCGGCGTCGCCGTTGTAGCGCATCATAATATAGCCGGAGTCGGTCGTATCAAAATACCCGCTGTGCATACTTAGCAGTTTATGGAAGAGTTTTTTGCGTACGTCCAAGGTAATTTTGTTACCCACCCACGTATTTAAATATTTAACTAAATACGTTAAAATGCTTTGCGCCAGTACAAAGCCAATAATCAAAAGCGGAATCCAAGCGGCAAAAACGGCATTTTTGGCGACGAGTACGTCATCGGTGTAATACTTCATAAACAGGGCGACGGTGGCGTCCAGCGCGCCGACGGGCAACGCGAGGAGCAAGCCCAAAATGGCCCGGAAGAGATACGGCTTAACAAAGGGCCACATTTTTTTGTAATTATCCACAAAGGGGTTGGAAACGATTAATTCCCCCACGGGGCGGGTTAAAAAATTTTTCATAGAAATCTCCGGTATAAAACGGCTTATTTTATTATAACAATTCCCCGGCGCGTTTGTCCGCAGAACCGGCGGGGGTTGCAAAGTTATTTTTACTTTGCTAAACTAATCAAACAGTTATCCAAACGGGAACAGCCCGTTCGGACCCAAATTTTTGTATAGAAAGGACTTGTTGTATGGTTATTAAGAAAGCAAACAAAGAAGCACTCACCGCCGCGGAATTAAAGGAAATTAAAAAACATTTAGAGGAACTGAAAGCGGACGCCGCCGCCCGCCTGAAAGATAAAAAGAATATGGATATGCCGGAAGCGGAAGTAGGCGACCCGATTGACGATGCTTCCAAAAGTTTGGATAAGGAAATTTTGTTTGAACTCTCCGGCAACGCCCACAACACCATTGGGCAGATTGAAGCCGCCTTGCGCAAAATTGACAAAGGGATTTACGGCTATTGCGAATATTGCCGCCAGCCTATCCCCAAAAAACGCATTAAAGCGATGCCGTTTGCGCGCTACTGCGTGAACTGCCAGCACTCCACGGAAAAAAGCCACGATTAACGTGTTTTGAGCACTAAAAAGGGAGCCCGTTTAAGGCTCCCTTTTTTTCGGTCTAAATTTAACGCTATTTACTAGAAAAGTAAACGGGCGTTTTATTGGTATCTTTGGCGTACGCCATAATTTTGTAGGAATCCTTTTGCACGCCGATTCTAAACCCTTTGGGCGAAAGGACCTTCTGCGTATCGCGCTGGAATTGCACCGGGTCGCCAGACAGGAGCGACAAGCGCAGTAAATCGTTGGTATAGTACCCGTAGCGCGCGTAATGGGCTTCTTCCAACAACGCCACATTTTGCAGTTGCGCTTTGGCTCTGTTTACGTAATACTGTTGCACCACGGAGCCGCCGCCAAAGCATTGCTGGTACATCACCCACGCAAAGCCCACCAGCAGCAGCGTGCCCAACAGCCGAACGAGCAAGCGCTCCCACCAGGCCTTTTGGCGGATTTGCACCACCACACTGCCACCTAAAAAATCGTGCAAGGCGCGGTGTCTGTCATCAAAAAAGGCAAACAAAAAGCCACACATTAAAAGTGCGCCGCTGATGTAATAACCGACCGCACGCATAAACGCCCGCGGGAACGACACGGGACCGCTCAAATCCTGTTTTACTACCGCAATACCCACCAAGGCCTTGCCGAGGGTTACGCGGTCGCCACACGAGAAAATGGCTTCGTACAGCACAAACAGGGCGTTAATGCCCACAAGCACCGCCGCAATCTGCCACATTTGGGCATACGGCCCTAAAATCTTTAAAATGGCAAGCCCGATAAATTGCCCCGGGATAAAAATAACGCCGTAATCAATCAGCAAGGCTACAAACCGTTCGGTTACCGTGGCATACACCACTTTGGGCGTTTCATCCGCCGCCGCGGGCTGTACGGGGACGGGCTGCGGGTCCATAATATTAATGCGGGTTTCTGTCATAAAATTCTCCTTTCGTCTAGTTTATTATAACAAGTTTTCCCCCGCCCAAACAAAAAAAAGAGCGGAACTCTCGCCCCGCCCTCTTTTTATAAAACGCTTGTTTAAGCGGCAATACCCAATTTGGAAAATAAGATATACACGCCAAACACGCACAGCACAATCGCCACGCTGACGGTTACGCCCAAATTCCACGGCGTATTGTCCACAATGTTGAGGTCTTTCCCGTCGTCGTAGCGGTTTTTGGCCGGCCACAGTTTGCCCGTAATGTACATAAACGCAATGGACACCGCAAACAAAATAGCCAAGATATGCAGGAAATGCAAATCCGTCTTAATCACGCCCAACTGCGTAAGGCCGTAGCCCACCATAAAGAACACCAGCGTAACCTTGGCCGACCACGCCGGGGCCGTTTTATTGAGCATACCGAAGATAATCAGCGTGAAAATCGGCACGTTGTAAAAGCCGTTTACCATTTGCAAATAGTTAAACAGGCCCGAGGGAGCCTTGGCAATCAGCGGCGCCACAATCATAGAAAACACCGCCAATAAAATACCCACATATTTGCCCTTGTGGACAAGTTCTTCGTCCGTGGCCGTCGGTTTGATAAGCGGCTTATAGACGTTAAGCATAAACAGGGTGGAGGTGGAGTTCAAGGCCGCGTTAAACGAACTTAAAATCGCCCCGAACAGCACCGCCGCAAAGAAGCCGATTAAATAAAACGGCAATACTTTATTAACCAGCATCGGGTAGGCCATATCACCCACTTCCAAGGGCGTACTTTGGAAGATGTGGAACGCCACAATGCCCGGGATAATTAAGTAAATAGGCCCAATCAGTTTAAAAATAGCGCACAACAAAAGGCCCTTTTGCCCTTCCTTTAAGTTCTTGGCCGCCAAGGCGCGCTGGATAATCGTCTGGTTGCAGCCCCAGTAAAACAGGTTGACGAGGAACATCCCCGTAAACATCGTAGCAAAGGGAACCGGATCGGTGGCAGAGCCGATAGCATTAAATTTTTCCGGGTGGGCTTTTACTACCTCGGTAAGGCCCGCTAAAATGTTGCCGTCGCCCACATAGGCTAGGGCAAACAGCGGCACCATCATCCCGCCGATAATGAGCCCAATACCGTTAAGCGTATCGGCAATCGCCATAATGCGAAGCCCGCCAAAAATGGTATATAAGCACCCCAGCACGCCAATCGCCACCACAACCACCACGATAGCCATCATCGGGGAAAGGTGAAACGTGCCCATAATGTCAAAGATACCGCCCATACCAATCGCGCCGGAATACAGCACCGTCGGCAACAGGATAAGCACATACCCCGCCAAGAACAAAAAGTTTACAAACTGCTTGGTGGCGCCGTCATAGCGGTCGCCCACGAAGTCCGGAATAGTGGCGTAACCCTTTTTTAAGTAGCGCGGCAGAAAGAAAAACGCCACGATAATAAGCGCCAAAGACGCCCCGATTTCGTACCCCATACCGGACATATTAAACATATATCCTTGGCCGTTTAAGCCCACCATTTGTTCGGTAGATAGGTTTGTAAGCAAGAGTGAGGCGGCAATCACCCACCCGGTAAGTCCTCTTCCGGCCAAAAAGTAGCCTTCCGAGGATGATACGTCTTTCTTGCGTGTCAGGTAATACGACAGGCCCAGCACAAGCGCCGTAAAACCTGCAAACGACGACAGCGTAAGCAACATATTCCCTCCGTAGATAATCCGTAAAAGTTCCGGCGTAAGCCGGCCCGACAAGAAACTGCAAACTGACCGATTTTCCCGCCCGGTCCTTGATTTCTGGCGGGTTAATCATTATACTTTGTAGTATATCAGGACCGATACTTTAATTGTAATGATAATCCGGCCGTTCGTCAATGGGAGGTTTTTATATATGCTGATTTGGTTCTTATTCGGGGCAATGTGTATGGGCGTGGTACTGTTTATTTTGGCGTATTTGAAATTCGTATCGCTTAACAAGGCTGCCCAAAACGCCTGGCAAAAACTGGACAACAATATGAAGAACCGCGCGGAACTAATCCCGGTGCTGGCGTTATCGGCCGCGTCGTTTAGCGAGTTGGACCGCGAGTTTATTTATGAACTTTCCCATATGAAGGAAGCCTGCCGCACCGCGCAAACCCTGCAAGAGCGCGTAGCCAAGGAAAACGAAATCACCCAAAAATTTAAAAAGGTCTTCACCGCCGCGATGAAGCACCCCGAATTAAAGACGGACGAACACTTTTTAAAACTGCAAAAAAGTATTATTTACGCCGAAGGAAAAGTACAAAGCGCCAAAAAGAAATACAACAGCGCAGCGCGCGATTTTAACACAATTGCGGCCGTCATACCGCTTAACTTAATCGCCAAAATGTTTGAGTTTGAACCCTACGAATATTTTGACTTTGACCCCAGTTTAGACAAAGTAATGGAATAGAAAAGGCCCCGTAAAAGGGGCCTTTTTATGGATAAATTAAGCGCCGCGGTCCATTTCCAAAAGTACCTGGATGCGCTTTTCAATGGGCGGGTGCGTAGCCATTAAGCCGGAAAGAGAGCCAAACAGCCCCATACCCATCGGGCCCATAGGGCTTTCAATACACATTGCCGCCATAGAGGAGTGTTCTTGGATATCCTCTACATACGGACAAGCAGATATTTTTTTAAGCGCACTGGCCAAGGCTCGCGGGTTGCGCGTAGTCAGGGCCGCTGTGGCATCCGCCTGGTATTCGCGCGCGCGGGACACCGCCAAACGCAACAGCGGCGCAATAATATAGCCGTAAATCAGGCAGATAACACCCAGCACAAAAAACAGCAGACTTGCCTTTCCGCTCTCTTTACTTCGCCCGCGGCTTAACCCCATCCTAAAACAAATTTCGCCCGCCAGCGTAAAGAACGAAATACCCGCCACGGTAATTAACATCAGGCGGATATCGCGGTTTTCTATATGTGCGAGTTCGTGCGCAATCACGCCCTCCAATTCTGCGCGGTCCAGTCTTTTTACAATTCCCTTGGTAAGCGCCAAGGAAGCGTGCTCCGGGTCCCGCCCGGTGGCAAAGGCGTTTAGCGCGTTGTCGTTTAAAATATAGATTTTGGGAGTAGGCAGGCCGCGCGTAATGCACAGGTTTTCCACCAAGCGATAGATTTCCGGCTGGTCGTAAGCCGTTACCGGGACGGCATTTACGCTATTTAAAATAATGTGGTCGCCCGTAAAGTAGGAAACGGCCATCCACACCATTGCAAGCCCCCAGCAAATGGGCAAAACATACAGCATCAGTTGGTTGAGTTGCGCCATTTGGTCGGTGGCCTGAAATTCACTTACCGTGGCGTACGGGTCGCCCCCTATCACAAAAAAGACAAGAGCAAACACGCCCCACGTTAAGAGTGCAAACAGGACAGGAAACAACAAAACAAGCAGCACGGTGCGCCGCTTGTTTTGTTTTATAAAGTCGTAGGTGGTAGCCATTTACGGCTCCCATTAGAATTGCACTTTTACGGGTTGGCGGGCCGCCTGTTCACCGTCCGCCAATTCAAAAAATTCCCGTTTTTCAAAGTGGAACATAGAAGCCACAATGTTGCTGGGGAACATTTCAATCTTGGTATTAAGCGCCAGCACGTTACCGTTGTAAAAGCGGCGCGCGGCCTGGATTTTATCCTCGGTGTCGCGCAGTTCACGCTGCAATTCCATAAAGTTGGCATTGGCCTTTAAGTCCGGGTAGCTTTCGGACAAGGCAAACACGGACTTTAACGCGCCCGTGAGCATATTTTCGCTTTGGGCAATTTCCTTCATATTCCCTTGCGCGGCCATAGCCATATTGCGCGCTTGGATGACCTTTTCCAAGGTGCCGCTTTCGTGCTTGGCATATCCCTTTACGGTTTCCACCAAATTGGGGATTAAATCGTAGCGGCGTTTCATTTGCACTTCAATATCGCTCCAAGCCTCGGTGGCGCGGTTCTTTAAAAGTACAAACCCGTTATACACGCTGACGGCGTAAATTACAAATACCACCGCCAAAATAACAATAATCCAAAGTCCGTTCATTTCTGCTCCTTAATCGTCGCGTTCATCACGTTTTTGGTTGTGATAGAACTGGTAGCGGGACGTTTCATACAGTCCCTTGGCAAGCGCCTTCATATGTTCAAAGCGTTGCGGCTCTTTTTTAGAGATATCTTCATTGTAATTATCTGCGGCGTATTTGTAAAGACCTTCTTTCTCGCCTTGGCTGTGGTAGTAGTAGTCCCCCTGTACAAAGCCAATGGTAGCGGGCGAAACGGCCCAGCCGTAGATAAGCGCACCCGGTTCGGGCGTGGGGTCAGTCAGTACGTCGCGGCCGATAGCGCGCGTAAAGTACGGGCGGCCCAAAATACCCATTACCGTGGGTAAAATATCCACTTGGCTGGCGGTTTTGCTGATGACCTGCGGTTTTTTGACCGGGGCACCCGCAATAATCAGCGGGATTTGGTGGTTAATCAGGTTCAAGTCCACATAGCCGCGCGGCATATTTTCAGATTGCGGAGCCGCCAAACCGTGGTCGCCAAAAATAAGGAAAATCGTATTTTTGTAATAGTCCGATTTTTCCGCCAATTTAAAGAACTCGTGCAAGGCGTGGTCGGAGAAGCGCAAGGAGTTATATTCCGCCACACTTACAAAACTGCGTTTGTGGGCCAAGTCTTCGCCGATATCTTTGACTTCAAAGCCTGCGTTGTCGTCCGGGATTGTATAGGGACGGTGATAGCCGGAGGTTTGGATAAAGGCAAAGAACGGCTTGCCGTTGTTATCCTTTTGCTCCTCGTTTAACACGCGGTTGGCTTCGCGGAACAAGTCCAAGTCCGAAATGCCCCACACGTCGTTGCGGTGTTCGTGGGCAAACTTGCCTTCCTCGTACATATGTACGTCGCCCAAGTTGTGTTCCAATATACCGCGGATGTTACCCCAACTGGCACTTCCGCCGATGAAGTAATATTTTTCGTAATCGCGCAAGGCGTTTACCACCACGTGTTGGTCCACAATTAAGGGGTTGCGGGAACTGGTTTTGAAGGACGTTACGTCCGGGATGCTCGTAACCGTGGCAAATACGGCGCGGGCCGTAGCGGAGGTAGGCGCGTAAAAATGCGTGAACAAAATGGATTTATCCGCCAAACTCTTGATAAACGGCGTGGGGTCAATATCCGGATTGGTCATAGAAATTTTATTCCAGGCCAAGGATTCCATAAAAATAACCACCACATTGTAATCGTGCTGTTCGGCTTTGGGCTTGGCCGCCAAGGTGCGCTCAAAATTAAGCGTATCTTTATCGGGGTATTGTACGCCCAAGTAGGCGGCTACGGTGTCGTAATATTCCTGCGTTTTGGTTGTGTCAAAACTATCCGCCTTTACAAAGCGGGCCGTATCAAAAATATTAAGTACCGGGTTTAACGTCAAATTGCAAATAAAGTTGTTAGTGGAGTGATAGGCGTTACTCCAACGGAGCGGATACTGGCTCAGTTGCCCAAACATTAATCCGCCCGTAACAAGCAGTCCTACAAAGAACCAGCCCAAATTGCCCTTCCAGCGGTAATTGTCGGTTTGGGCAAAGGCTTTTTTCTGCAAGCGGTTTACAAACCAAAAGCCCAAAATCCCCCATACCACCAGGCCGATAACCGCCCACACCAAGGGATATGTTTCCCAAGCCATTTGTAGGGAAATGAGGGCGTTTTCGGAATATTTAAAAATGGAGTAGTTAATGCGCATTGCAATATAGGCATAGTGCGCAAAATCGGCAAAATAGATAAGCAGAACCGCGGCTTCCAACACGGCATACAAGGCAGAAATCCCCTTGCGGATAACGCGCGCCCCGTGCCAAAAAGCGCAAACGGTCAAGTATAAGCCCAAGGGAATTGCCAACGCGCAAGCGAGGCGGGCGTCAAACTTGGCACCGATATAAAAGGTCTGCCACAGTTCGTGGTAAGACTGGGGTACAAGCGCCGCGTGAAACACAAATAAAAAGATTCCGCGGAAAAGGGTAAACACCACCCAGTTAGCCAAGATGAACCAAGCGTAAGACTTAATCCACCCCGGTACGGCGAGTTTCTTCATAATTCCTCCAAATTAGACTGCTTATATATATGATATCAAATCTGGTTCGCGCGCGGAGGGCCCAGAAATAAGGACCAAAGGGCCCGCCCTAAAAATAGGTCTTTGGGCTCTTGTGTATAAGGCGGAGATTTTTTATGCTGTACGGTAAGAGGATAAATTTTGTGCGTATTTTACACACAAGAATTTTTTATCTATACAAAAAGCCCTTTTCTTTAAATAAATAAAATGCTATGCTGGAATTTCAGACGGCAGCATTTAAATACAAGGAGGCAGCACCCTATGAGAATGATTGATGTAATTATCAAAAAACGCGGAGGCAAAGCCCTAACCCAAGAGGAATTTAACTTTGTTGCACAAGGCGCGGCAAAAGGCACCGTGCCCGATTACCAACTTTCCGCCTTCTTAATGGCCTGCTTTTTAAATCCCCTTTCCGACAAAGAAACCGCCCTTTTTACCAAGGCAATGGCCCACTCAGGCGGACGGCTTGATTTTTCTTCCACCAAACTCCCCAAGGTAGATAAACACTCCACGGGTGGTGTGGGCGACGGTATTTCTATGGCGTTGGCCCCGCTGGTGGCTTGCGGCGGTGTAGCCGTGCCGATGATGTCCGGCCGCGGTTTGGGCCACACGGGCGGTACGCTTGATAAATTGGAATCTATGAAGAATTTTGAAGTGCGCGTACCCGTCAAACTGATTTACCGCCAAATCCAAAAATTAAATGTTTGTATGTTCGGTCAAACCAAGGACCTCGCTCCGGCCGATAAAAAACTCTACTCCCTGCGCGACGCCACCGGCACCGTGGAAAGCCGCCCGCTCATCGTGGCGAGTATTCTTTCCAAAAAATACGCCGAAGGTGTGGACAGCCTGTTAATGGACGTGAAATATGGCTCCGGCGCGTTTATGCAGAAACTGGAAGACAGCCGCAAATTGGCCCGCGCGCTCGTCAGCACCGCCAAACTCTTGGGGCTTAAATGCCGCGCGCTTATTACGTATATGGACCAACCGTTGGGCCGCGCAATCGGCAACGCCAACGAAATGCGTCAGGCAATCCAAATTTTAAAGGGCGACAAAAACCTCGCGCCCGACTTCTACGAACTCTTGATTGAAGAAGCCGCCAATATGCTCGTCATCAGCGGCAAAATCAAAGATATCAAAAAAGCCCGCGCGTTAATGGAAGAAAAGATTGAAAACGGCGAAGCCGCCACTAAACTGCGCGAAATGGTCAAATGGCAGGGCGGAGACCCCAAGGCCGTGGACGATCCGGAAGGCTATTTCAAGGACGCCAAACTGAAAGTGGAAATCAAGGCCGATGCGGACGGATATGTACAGCATATTGACGCTAAAACCGCCGGTATGGCGGGCGTACTGCTTGGCGCCGGACGCAACACGATGGAAGACGTGATTGACTATGGCGCGGGCATTTGGCTCTCCAAAAAATCGGGCGACGCCGTCAAAAAAGGCGACGTAATTGCCACGCTCTACGCGTCCGACAAGAAACGCTTGGAAGACGGCGCCGAACTCTTTAAGAAAGCGCTCAAAACGGGCAAAAAGAAACCGGCCGCCTATAAAATCATCAAAGAAGTTATCAAATAAGTTACAAACGCTTAATGAAACGCCCCGGACTTTCCAACGCCCGGGGTTTTTTTATTGTCTAAACAGTTTTTTCGCCGGATGTAAACAAATTACTCCGCGGAGGTATCGGGGGCTTTTTCCTTTTTTTTGAAAATGCCAAACAGGCCACCAAGTCCCTTTTTTACGGAGCGGCTTGCAAAGTTGTTGCCAATGCCTTGCGTAACCAGCGACGACACCGACCCCAGCATACTCATACTGCCCTTGGGGTCATCCACAGTGCCGCCAATGTTCAGTTTCAGCGGCATAATGCCGTCCACCTCGTGTTTACCTGGGGCGGCTTGTACTGTCATATCAATTTTACCGCTGTTAAAATCGGTCGTGCCGTTTAAACTAAACGATACCATATCGGACACAAAACTCCCGTCCTTTACGGCAGCCGTTCCCTTGGTGAAGGTTACGTCGGTAGCAAATTTGTCAAACGCCATACGGCCTTCTATTTTCTGCTGGGTTTTGGGCACGCGGATTTGCATTGGCTGTCCGTCGGGCCCGGTAACGGTTTGCAGAACCGTGTCTTCCTCTTTATCGTTCGTGCTGACGGCGGAAACCAACCCGCTGCCGATACCGTTTAACACGGAAAATACATTTAGCGAATTAAACACTTTTCCCACGATATTGACGGACATAAACAGCACCTTAGTTAAGGCGTTGGCGTCGGTCAGTTTGTATAAATCCTTAATCTCGCCGTTTCCCATAGACAAATTAAGTTCGCCGTGCGCGCGCTTCATATCCGGGGTGAGGTTGCTCAAATCCGCTTTGAGCAAAATCTGCTGGCCCGAAATATACGGCGCGTCCAGCGCGTCTATTTGTATCCGGCTGGTAACCTTGGCGGGTGGCAGGGGCCACGCGCTGGGCTGATTTTTATCCGTCGGATCGTTTTTTTCGGCCGGGGCCGTTTGCGTACTTTCCGGCAACGGCGGCAAAATTAAATTCTTGGCTAGTGCATTTAGCGTAATGAACAAATCCTTGGGCGATTGGTTCCAAGTTGCGTCCACGGAAAAGGGCTCCTTGTTGAGCAGGCCCGACACCGTAACGCTGGAAACCGCCGTTTTAAAGTCCATAGCGCCCTGGGCCGCTATATCTAGCGCGCCCTCCTCCAAGCGGCCGGCGCAGCCAACATTTGCGCCCATATCGGCGGCTTTAAGGCTGGCCTGCCAGTCCTGCTGGGTCAAATGCGCCGTACCGCTGGCGGTTCCGGCGGCTTGATACTCCTCTGCCAGTTGGGGCAGTTGGGCCAAAAGGTCCTTAAAATCCAGTTGCCAATCGGCCTGCGCCTCATATTTTAAGGCCGCGCGGTAATCCACGCCGCCCTTGGCCGACAGTTTCGCACCGCCAAGAGACAAAACCGCTTGGTTGACGGTCAGTTTTTTATCGGGCAAATTGACCAACAGATCCGTTTTAAAGTTCACTTGCGAAACCGCAAAAGCGGGTTCTTCCGGCGCGATATTTTTCAAGGTTTCCGTGGTCAGGTTTTCCAGCGTAACGCCTAACTTTATGTGCGGGGCGGTAAAATCCTGCGCTTGGAAATTTATCCGGGCCTTGGCCCCATTGTACGAAAGTAAAAAGTTGGGCATTTGCACCTGAGCACGGGCCAAATCTCCCCCCGCCAAATTAAGACGCACATTAAACGACACGGGAAACTCGTACTGCTTTTCCCCCTCTTGGTAGAATCCGTCCGCCACAAAGCCGAGGTTAATCAAATTCCGCACCACCAGCCGCTTACCCTGCAAGGTAATATTTTTTAGCGCGGCCTGGATATGGCTTTGCTCATCCGCATAAAATACATTGATATTTTTTAAGGATAAATTTGTTAAGGTCAAATACGGCAGGGAAAGCGTATCCGTTTGCGAGGGTTCACTTTCTGTGGGGGCTTCGCCGGACGACAAATCCGCCCAGTTAAACTGTCCGTCCGCACCGCGGCGCAAATAGGCGTCCAAACCGCTAACAATAAGCGATTTTAACTTAATATGCCCGTGGATTAAATGGATAAGGGACACCCGCACGCGCAAGCGGTCCACCGATAAAAAGGTTCCCTGTTGAAATCCCCCGGCTTCGGACAAGGCAAACTTATCCGCCTTTACACCCATAAAACTGGCGGACATTTTTTCCAAACGCACCTCGCGCCCGGTGGCCGCCTGCACCTTTTGCACAGCATAATTTTGCATCCACTTGCTGGACGACACCCACCGCAAAGTGAGGTCCGCCCCAAAAAATAAAATCAGCACGCACACCGCCACCGCGGCCAGCCGCCGCAACACCCTATTTGTCATTTTTACCCCTCATACTGTATTTACATCCGCAATAATCTTGCTTGTATAATTGTAATTCCTTTATAAGCGCTTGGCGCAACTCTTCCAACCCATTTTTGCGCCAGTTGATAGCTGCGTAGGGCTTGCCTACTGCGTACCACGCACGCCGGGCGGCCTCGTTTACTTGGTCCAAATTTTTATAGCGGGATACCCCCAATACCGAAGTTAGCGCGGTGAATTTGTGTTCCAAGGCGTACTCCTGCGCCCTTTTTAAGCGCATATAAAAGCAGGCTGAACACCGTTCGCCGCGCTCGGGCTCGTTTTCCAGCCCGGCTACGGCTTTATCCCACTCTTCGGGTTCGTAGGGAAGTTCCACAAATTTCAAACCAAAATGTTCGCACACGAGCTTCTGTTCGTCGCGCCGCTTTTCGTACTCGGCAGACGGATAGATATTCGGGTTATAAAACAAAACGGTGGCATCTACGCCCTCATCCGCTAATTTTTTGATAGCCGCGCACGAGCAAGGCGCACAGCAGGAAAGCACAAGCAATTTAGGAAAATACATATATATTAATTTTACCAAAATAGGAGCCGAAACCTATGACAGAAAAACAGCCCTAGTTTTTATACCCAGGGCTGTTTTTCGTTTAATATTTAGGTCAACACTATTAGTCGTGGGGCTGAACAACCATACAAATTTGTTCACAGAACCCATACCCGCTACACGGTTTCGCAGGTTCAGTAGAACAGGCATATTTAATAAAATAGGCCTCGGTTACGTTGCAGTTCACCCATTTTCCGCTGGCATCTTGGTAAGGTCTGCAACCGGTCGGAGTGGTGCCACCCGTTAAATATTCATAATAAATAGCATTCGTATTCTCGCCAGACAGACAAGCCTCTTCGGCATCACCATAACTTTCATAGGTATCACTTGTCATAGGAGGATATCCGCCGGATATTCTTTCCACACATTTAAAATAATGACTGGTATCATTATCGCAATTTACATTGCACTTGCAATTCTCGTCATCCCACTCATAGGTTCCATCATATAAATGCATCATCGTCCCAAATGCTCCTTTGGCACACCCCTTAATAGCCTTACCAGAACACTTTTTATATATAGTAGTATTATTTAAACGGGCCTCGCACACACAATTTCCGTTAGAATCCGCCACCTTGCCATCGGGGCAGTCCTTTTGATTGCACTCCGCCACCGTTTTACTGCAAGTGCCCCATTCGCCCTTATCCCACCCCCCGGTAGCCGCGTTACAGGTTACCGTGCGCGTTTGCGTTCCGCAACTGTTACAAGTTTGGCTGGATTCCGGTTGCGTTCCCGTGCACTCGCAGGTGTCCGCAATTGAGCAGGCGCTCCAACCGCTCCAAATACCAGTCGTCGTGTCGCAAGTTCTCGTTCGCGTCCCGCCGTTTTTGCACCCGCAGGCTTCTGTGGCAGGACCATCACACGCTTTTGGTGTGTTATCAGGCATCACCGGTTCCGGTGTCGCCGCACACTCCGCGCCGCTCGTGTAGTCCGCTTTCGCGATAAGTTCACTGCACAAAGGATAATTTTTATTCAGTTTTGCGCATTGTTCCGCACTATCACAGCACAAGCGACCGTCCCGGTAAGACGGCATTTTTAATGTATAGCCGTATTTACTGTTATTACTCTTGGCTTCTATACCCGTATTCTTTAACGTGTAGTTAAAGTTTTTGGTATTTAATGAGGCCAAATTGACCGTGGCCGCGTCCGTGGTATAGTTTTTATCCAAGGCACAGCGTTTTTCCTGTTCGGTTCTGACGGCCGCCATCATTTCTTCGGCTTCCGTCGTTTTACGCGTTTCTATTACTTTACTGAATTTCGGTAATACCACCGCGGATAATACGCCTATCACGATGACCACTACCAAAAGTTCCGTAAGTGTAAACGCTTTCTTTTTTCGGTTATTCTTCATTTTTCCCTCCCCTTAAAATAGGGGACGTACGGAGATTAAGCGTACGTCCCGCGGCTTTCTGTCTTGTTAGAGGAGGGACAGAAAGAATCAGCAAAAACGGCCTTTTTAGCGGCTTTCAACTGCCGCACACGTCCCCCCCTCATATACTCGCCGCTGATTAAAATTTACCAAAAAAAAAAAAACGGGGTCAAGCCCTTAGACAAAGACAGCCAACATTGATACGAATTTTCGGCTAATTGATAAACTTTTTGGAAATGTTGCGCAGTTTGGAAATTGGCTTGACCCGTTTTTTTGGGTAGAAGAATTAAGGCTAGGATTATTGACGTTGTAAGGATGTCATTCCGGGATCCGCATACAAGCGGGAACCCGGAATCCAGAAATAAAATAAGGAGTTTTTCTAATAAACAGACTGGATCCCGGGTCCACGCCCGGGATGACAACTATAACGACAGATCCCCGCCTAAATTCCTCGGGGATGACAGCAAAAAGGCAGTTATAAAAATTGGGGTCATTTTGAACTGGCGGCCCGCAGGGTTTTCAGAATCTACCGATTGTGCTATTCGTCTTTTGCATTGTCGTTGTCGTCATCCTGGAAAGTCGTAGTCCAGGATCTGGCGTTATAAAAAAAGAGGAAAACAACAGATACTGGACAGAAACCTTCCAGTATGACCTTTTTTAGACAACGACTAGCGACACAATCGGTAGAGGCTGAAACCTATTAATAGACCCCGTACAGAAACCTTACGGGGTGCCGCCTAGCGGTATGGCGGCAATTCAGGATGACCTACTTATTTAATACTGCCCAGAAACACTACGAGGGGCCGCCAAGCGGTAAAGGCGGCAATCCAAGATGAGTTCCTTATTTAACAACAAAAACCCCGGGGAAAGAAATCCACCGGGGTAGAAAATTATCCAGTCAAACTGCTTTATTTTTGCGGAGTATGCGGGTCAAAGCGGTGTTTGTAATATGCTACAAACTTATCCCACACAGCACGAACCGCCGGCTTATCCGCAAACCGAGAAGACATCTCCTCCAATTTGCCGACAAACAATTCACGCACTTGGCGCGGAGACTGCAAACTGTTGTAAGCCGCTTCCTCGGCCGATACGCGGGCGCAGAACAAAAGCGTTTCTTTTATCTGACCGTAATACTCCACTTCGTCCGTACCGATAACGGGCCCCATATCGCGCAAGCCGGTGCGGACCTCGCGGTACAAAAGCGCCGAGTAAAACTCGTGCGTATTAACCGTTGGAGCAAACACGCCTTGCATCAAAATCTTCAAAAAGCGAACTCTGTCCGCCGACGGTAAAAGGGGCAAAAAGTGATCGTTTAACCGCTGGGCCGTAGCCTCGCCCAAAAGCGCGCGGAAATTGGGGTTGTCGTCCATAATTTTAGTTCCCGCAGAATATTGGTAGCGATTGCGGAATTCCTGCTCCGCTTGGTTTTGGGCAACGCGCAGTTCGTATTCCAACGCGAGCAAATAGGTGTAACTGAGTTTCATCCCCGAGCGGATACGCTGGGATAAAACCAACATACACGGGCTTAATTTATTGGTGTTTTGGTCCTGCATTTTAAAGAGAGCCTTGGACACTTCACGCGTGAGCGCATTGGACACTTCCGTATGGATTTTTCCGTCCTTTAAAAGCGGTGCCAAAGCCCCGCGAGAAGGCAGTACGGAAGCGAAACGCGCCAAAATCTGGCGTTCCGGCGTGGCTTCCACCAAATGCTGTAAGGCCTTTTCTTCCGCAGGAACAGCCACCCTAGGAGTGCGGGCCAAAATCTTCCTTACCCCTTTAACGGATTTAAGCGGATTTTTCTGCGCAAAAGCCGCCGTAGGAATTAACAAACCTGCTAAAAATAAAATAAATAATTTTTTACCCATACTTATATTTTGCAAAACTAACAGCCCAAATAACAGGGCCCTTGGACCCACTTTTATATAGGGCAAAGGACCTAAAAAAGAGGGACCTGGTAAGGTCCCCCGCTGGTTACAGATTATCTTTAATGGTTTGCGCGAGACGCTTTAAACCTTCTACCATTTGTTCCTTAGTGGGATAAGAAAAGTTTAAGCGCATATCGTTAAACACATCGGCCTGCGGATAGAAATCCACCCCCGCCACATAGGCTACTTTATTTTCAATAGCCTTGGGCAGCAAGTCCGTGGCGTTCATATGTTTGGGCAAGGTAAGCCACAGGAAGAGGCCGCCCTCGGGGCGCGTCCAGGAAACATTTTTTGGCATATATTTTGCCAAGGTTTCCAACATCAAATCGCGTTTTTCGCGGTAGGCCGCAATGATTTCTTTGACGTGCTGCATCAGCATCCCGCTGCGAAGGTATTCGCCCGTAGCCAACTGCAAAATGGGCGAGGTGCACAAGTCCATCGCCTGTTTTAAAATGACATATTTTCGGATGACGTCTTCCGGTCCGATAATGTAGCCCAAGCGGAAGCCCGGCACAAATACCTTAGAGAACGTAAACATCGTAATCACGTTGCCGCGGCCGTTATCCAGCGCGTAAAAGGTGCGCGGGGAAGTGCCTTCAAAGCGGACTTGGCGGTATGGAGAGTCTTCCAAAATAAAGGTATTATATTTTTGGGCAATTTCCAAAATTTGCACACGGCGGTCTTCGGGAATAGTCGTACCCGTGGGGTTTTGGAAATCGGGCACCAAGTAGATAAATTTGCACTGTTTGCCTTGGGCCTTTAACGCGGCCAGTTTGGCTTCCAAATCCTCGGGCAAAATGCCGTATGCGTCGCTTTCCGCGCCCGTAATATCCGCACCCGCCACGTGGAACGCCTGCAACGCGCCCAAATAAGTGGGGCAAGCGGTAATAATGCTGTCGCCGGGGTTTACGAACAGGCGCGCCGTCATATCCAACGCCTGCTGGGAGGCAGACACCACCATCATTTGGTCGGTGGTTACGTCAATATTTTCGGTCTCTTTTAAGAGTTTTACCAGTTCCGTGCGCAGTTCCATTTGCCCTTCGGTCGTGCCGTACTGCAACGCCTGTTTGGGGGTCTTTGTCAATACGTCTTGCATAATATCGGCAATTTCGTGCGTGGGGAACAATTCCGGGGCCGGTAACCCCCCCGCGAACGAAATAATATCCGGGCGGGCAATCACCTTCAAAAGTTCTCTAATGGCAGAAGCCTTGGAGCGGCTTACCACTTGGGAAAACAACTTATTGTAATTCATCTGCTACTCCCAATCTTATAATAATCGCTTAACTAATATATTGTACAATTTTTAGGCTCAAATCTTTCGCCGGGACCGAGTGCGTAAGCGCCCCCATAGAAATTACATCCGGGCGGACTGCGCAGTAGGCCTCTAAATTGGTTTTATTTACGCCGCCGGAAACCTCAATAATGGCGCGTCCGGCAATTTCTTTTTTGCACACGGCAATTTGTTCGGGCGTCATATTGTCAAGCATAATGATATCCGCCCCGGCGTTTAAGGCTTCCTTTACCTCGTCTAAGGTCGTGGTTTCCACCTCTACCTTGGGCGTATGGCCGATAACGTCCTTAATCTTTTTGACGGCCGCCGTAATGGAACCCGCCGCCGCAATGTGGTTATCCTTAATCATCACGCTGTCGGCCAGGCTAATGCGGTGGTTGCGTGCGCCGCCAATGCGTACCGCGTATTTATCCAAACGCCGCAAGCCGGGCTGGGTTTTACGCGTATCCACAATCATTACGCCGTATTTTTTGCCGATGGCCGCATATTCGCGCGAGGCGGTGGCAATACCGCTCATCCGCTGCATAAAGTTAAGCGCGGTCCGTTCGGCCTTTAAAATAGACAAAGTGCGCCCCGTCAGTTCCAGTACCACTTCGCCCTTCTTCACGTCGTCGCCGTCCTTTTTAAGCGGCGTAAAAACGACCTCCGGGTCCACCGCGTGGAACACGGTTTTGGCTACGTCCATACCGCACAGCACCAAGTCTTCCTTGGCGCGGATAGCGGCCTTGGCCCGGTTTTCGGGCGTAAAAATAGTGTCCGAGGTGATATCCCCCAAACTTAAATCTTCCAGTAAGGCAAGTTCAATAATTTTATCTAGTATCATTTGGCAAGTTCAAACATTTTTTCAATGGCTTTTTTGGCCTGGGCCGCTATATTTTCGTCCACCGTAACCACTTGGTCGGGGCGCGGGTCAATCAGGGCTTCCAGGGTATTAATCAAACTGTTCTTCTTCATATAACTGCACACGCCGTAGGGCCAGATGAAGGTTTTGTCCGGGTGTTCGGCTTCCAAACGGTTGACGAGGCCAAACTCCGTAAGCATCCCAAACGTCTTATCGGACGACGCGGCCACATACGCGGCCATCCCCTTGGTGCTTCCCACGTAATCACACTTTTGGCAAACTTCAATGGGGCACTCTGGGTGCGCCAACACTTTTATACCGGGATGTTCAGCGCGCAGTTTATCCACAATTTCCGGGCGGTATTTGTCGTGCACGCAGCAGGACCCGCCGGAAGAAATAATTTTTTTAGGCGTGCCGCGGCGTTTGAGTTCGGCGTCAATATTTTGCGCCATTAACATATCGGGCACAAAAATAAGTTCGTCTCCGGGGATTTTCTGCGCAATATCAAACACATTGCCCGATGTTACACACGAATCACACACGGCCTTTACGTCCGCAGAACTGTTAATATAGCACAAAGCCGGTACGCCGGGATGTTTTTCCCTCAGTTTTTTTACGTCTTCCCCCGTCATAGAATCGGCCAGCGTGCACCCCGCACGGCCCGCCGGGATAACCACCTTCTTGCCCGGGTTAATGATTTTGGCCGTTTCTGCCATAAACCACACGCCTGCAAAAACAATGATATCGGCGGTAGAGGAGCGCGCCTTTAACGCCAGTTCATACGAATCCCCCCGAAAATCGGCCACGCCGTAAACCAAATCGGGCGTGGTGTAGGAGTGGGCGAGAATAACGGCGTTCTGCTCTTTTTTAAAGCGGTTAATCGCCAGTACATACGGCGCGGCGGCCAAGCAGTCCTCAAACGTCCACTTGGCAGCCTTGGTTTTGGATACAGATTTAAGAAGCCCATATAATCTATGGGCTTCTTGTGTAAGTTGTGCTTCCTTATCTAACGGCGTAAGCATAAATTATTGCAGGGTGTCCGGCGCAATTTCGTCGCTCGTGTAGGTGGTAGTCGTCGTGCTGGTGGACGAGGTGGACGTATTCGGCGCGGAGCCGTCTAAATAGTAAATATTGGTATTGTTAATGACCTTTTTGTTAGTGGTCGTGGATTTAGACGTACTTTTGGCGGTCGTCTTTTTGGCGGCCGATTTTTTAACTACCTTGGCCGCGGGCTTTTTGGCCCCTCTTACCGTTTGTTCGGCAGGCGGCAGATAAGAATCCCCGCAAGCCTGCAACTCGTAGGCGGGCAAGGTGTCGTAATCGGCCTCTGGCGCCAAAAGATTATCAAATTCTTGGTCAATGATTTGGTATTTAGCATCTTTGGCGGATGCTTTATTGCGGGAATCCGCAGTTTTGGTGTTGGCGTTGCCGGAAGAGCAAGCGGCGGCGCCGAAAGCGGCGATAAAGGCCGCGAGTAAAAGTTTCTTCATAACCCGTCTCCTTATTTATGCGGGAAAACCCGCGCGTTATTAAATTATATATCATATTGCGCGGATTTGGAAAGATTTTCCCATAGAAATTTTTACAGGTTTCCCCTTATATTTTAGTACAATAAAAAGGTTGTACCGTTTGGGAGGAAGAAAAAACACGATGGAAAGCCTGCAACAATTATGGACAGCGGTGTGCGCATTTGCCTCATCGCCGACCTTGCAACATATGTACGACGTAATGAACGGATTCAATACCTTGGTATGGGGTCCGCCGATGATTATTATCCTGCTTTTTTTAGGTATTTACTTTACTATCCGCTTGCACTTCCTACAAAAATACACGTGGCCGGCGATGAAACTGTCGGTAAAAAAAGTGGAATCCGAAGGGATGGTCAGCAGTTTTGGCTCGCTCGCGGTGATGATTGGCGCGACCGTGGGCACGGGCAGCATTATCGGGGTAACCACCGCCGTAGCCGAGGGTGGCCCAGGGGCCTTGTTTTGGATGGTAATTGCCGGATTCTTCAACTTTGCCATTAAATACGGTGAGTGTATGGTAGCCTTTAAATACCGCGTACGCTTGCCAGACGGCGAATATGTGGGCGGCCCGATGTATTACCTTTCCCGCATTTTAAAATTCAAATGGCTTGGCATTATTTTTGCCGTGGGCACGGTGTTAATGGCCCTGACCGCTGGAAGTGCCTTGCAGGCCAACTCTATTGCAGATGCGTTGCGCGAAGGGTACAATTTGAATCCGTGGTATGTTGGCTTGTTTGTAGCCATAGCGGCGGGCATTGTGATTATCGGCGGCGTAAAGCGCATTGCCGCGTATGCCGAATGGCTGGTACCGATTATGGGCGGGCTTTATTTACTGCTTGCCATTACCGTACTTTGTATGCACTTTACCGAAATCCCCGCGGCGCTAGTAATGGTATTTAAAAGTGCCTTTACCGGCAAGGCTGCTGTGGGCGGAGCCACAGGTGTGGGTATAGTGGCCCTTGTACAGGCAATGGTTCCCGCATTAAGCGCAGGCGTTACCCGCGCCGTACTGGCTACCGAAGCAGGGTTTGGCAGTGCCTCTATTGCGGCCGCCGCGGCCAAAACCCGCTGTGCTACGCAAATGGCTATCATTTCGGCCACTTCCGTATTTTGGGCGATTTTTATTTGCTCACTGACGGGTATGGTCATTGTACTGGCGGGCGACTGGCAGAACCCTAACGTATATGCGGCCAACCTGTGCAACAGCGCCTTTAAAACAGTGCCGTACATCGGTACGCCGATTTTGATTTTCTCACTGGTAATCTTTTCGTTTACCACCATTATCGGTTGGGGCTATTATGGGGAAAAGGCCCTGCAATTTTTGTGCAAGGGTTCTAATGTTCTAATAAAACCGATGCGAGTGATGTTTATTATTTTAACCTTTGTGGGCGGTTGGATTGGCACCAGTTTTTCGCTGGATTGGACGATTTCCGACTCCTTACTGCGCACCGCCGAGGCCAACAGTTCTACCCGCTTTATGTGGGCACTGGTCATTTTAACAATGACGCTAATGACCATACCGAATGTTTGGGCCTTGTGGTGCTTTCGCAAGGTAATTATCAAAACCTCGCGCAAAAACATTAAACAAATTATATGTAAGCACCCAAAGGCCAACTAATTGCCCGTTACTGATAAGAACCCGCCCCGGGAATTGTATATCCCGGGGCGGGTTCAAATTTTTGATATAGAAAAATTAGCGCAAATCCCAAGTGCTTTTAACAGCAAAAGCGCCCCCCGCATACCGCTGGGAAGTTTCCGTGCCTAATGCGTTACACAACCGACGCCAACGAGCCGGCTGGGAACTCGCCTTTTCGTATCCAATAATACAGGCCCTTTTGGCATCCACGCATACCTTGTTATATGAACTGGAATGGTTATGTGTACGGAAATACATAGCATCATACGGCTGCCACGGGGAAATAAAAGAATAGCATTGGTTGGTGCAAATATGAGGATAGACCCAATTTTCCCCGGTCGCCCAGCAATCGCCGCCCCAACTCTCGGGCCTTTTATACGCATAGGTCTTCGGTATTTCCACATCCAACTGGTCAAAGGTATCCGCGTACTGCCCGTTTGCCAAGTAATATGCTTCTTGGGCCTTTTCCACCGCATCCAACAGCGGCATATTGGATGCAAATTTGGCCTTATCCACCGCCACCTGATATTGCGGCACCGCCACCGCCGCCAATATGCCAATAATGAGTACGACGACTAGCAGTTCTATAAGCGTAAAGCCGGCACTTGTAATTCGGAAAGTATTAACCGTGCGGCAGCCCAGAACAATGCTGTGGTCGTCATCCCCGAGGAATTGGTGGCCCGCAGGGTTCGGGGATCCGTTGTTGTCGTTTTCTTTTTTAAATAACGACAGATTCCCGACTACAACCTTCGGGAATGACACAATAGAAGTAAATCCTTTCATTTTTTCTCCTTGTTAAGGCCTTTATATTTGAGCAAAACGGCCTTTTATACGCGTTTTTATACGGCAGATACATCCGGGTATATCCACCGCGATTTATCAAAATTTTAACAAAAAAAAAAAACGAAACAACCCCTTTAAAAAGAACGACGAAACGACAACGACAAACAACCCGTACGGTAGATCCTGAAACAAGTTCA
>ERZ808240.1961-NODE-1961-length-23898-cov-3.091012_pt1 | contig 23898 bp, 25 predicted proteins | sample MGYA00521084_ERZ808240 | MGnify/ENA primary metagenome ERZ808240 (study PRJEB31516, sample SAMN03275571) | gut metagenome | biome: mammalia-associated habitat; material: feces | host: Papio cynocephalus | place: Kenya | collected 2012-08-06 ... | reverse complement strand
TAGGGCTTCCAATACCAGTCCGTGCTTTTTGATGGTATCCATGTAGGTTTCGCGTGCGGAAGCACTGGAAATCATGGTGTCCAGATCCATATGCGGTGCATTCGACCAGTTGCCGCAGGCAATTTCCAGCGACTCAATGCCGATCTCTGCGGAGGTTTTTACCATTTCCTCAAAGGACAGGTGTCCCAGTCCATCTGTGTTCAAACAAAGTCTCATTGTTTTTCTCTCCTTTACAAGATGTTACACTTAGTATGCCGAATTTTTCTTTGTTTCGCAATCGCCATTTGTGACGCAATAATATTCAATAATTGCTCTGCCCGTTTTGCCTTCATTATATATTAAAAGTTCTTCCGATTTTCCGATTAGAACAGAGGTGATTCAAAGGGCAAGATATGAATATTACTCGACAACCTGCGAGCTGGCATTCCCGCCCGTTCTTCGATATACTAAGTGTAACAAAAGACACCTTGAAAAACCCCATTGATTGCAGAGAGGGAGATTCTTATGTCAAATACGCTTCATTCAACCGCACCAACGACCAAAAGCGACGGCCCGCTTTCTTGGTGGACACGCATCGCATACGGCTGCGGTGACACCGCCTGCAACATTGTCATGGCAGGCATGGTCAACTCCTTGTTGACTCTTTTCTATACCGACTACGCCGGTGTATCCATTGCAACTGTCGGTCTGGTATTCTTAATTTCTCGTTTCTTCGACGGAACGTCCGATGTTATCATGGGTATTCTCGTTGAAAAGACACATTCCCGCTGGGGCAAAGCGCGTCCTTGGATTCTCTGATACGTCATCTGCTCCATTGCCCTATTTACCGTCCCGCAAACATCCAACACCCTGCAGTTCTGGTATCTGTTCGTCACATACAACCTGCTCGGCACGGTATGCTACACCGCCATCAACGTACCGTATGGCACGCTATCCACAATGATGACCCGTTCGTCTCATGAGCGCGACATGCTGTCCATCGTTCGTATGTCTCTGGCACCGGTCGGTCGACTGATTGCCGTTACGCTTTCCCTGCCAGTTGTCAAGCTGTTCGGCAACGATCAGGCAGCTTGGGTCAAGGCAATGATGATGTGGTCTGCGCTGGCATTTGTTCTGTTGATGATCTGCTTCTTCAACTGCAAGGAAACCGTACATATTTCCACTTCTACCGCAGCAAACGACAAGGCTCCGAAAATCGGCTTTGGCCGCAGCTTAAAGGCTCTGCTGGGCAACAAGTATTTCTGGGCTACCCTGATTCTCTGGACAGTTACCGTTGTTCAGCAGACGCTGGTCGGCACTCTGGCTCCGTACTATTGCAAGTACATCTTTGAAAACGATAACCTGTACAGCATCCTGTACATGGGCGAAAACATCACACTGATTGCAGGCGCTCTCATTTGTCCGTCCCTGCTCAAGCGCTTTGGTAAGCGTGATCTTTGTCTGGCAGGCTGCGTGATCGCAGTTGCCGCACAGCTGGCTCTGCTCGTCAATCAGCAAAGCTTTGCTTGGATGATGGGTGTCACCATCATTCGTGCCATTGGTCAGGCGCCGATTACCGCTGTTATCTTCGGTATGATGGGCGACGTTGTAGAGTACGGTCAGTGGAAGTTCCATGTTCGTCAGGAAAGCCTGATCTTCGGCGGCGGTTCCCTCGGTTTCAAAATCGGCAGTGGTATCTCCGCAGCAATTGTCACTTCCCTGCTGGGCATCAGTGGATTTGTCAGCTCCGCAACCGGCGGCGCTGTACAGCCGGACAGTGCAAAATCTATGATTATCAACATTTACCAGTACGGTATTCTTGGTATCTGGATCGTCGCAATCGTTGTCCTGCTGCTGTACCGCCTGGACAAGATGTATCCGAAAATTATGGAAGATCTGCATCAGCGCGAGCAGGCTGGTGAACTGTAAACCTCTTCTCTCCTAATACAAAAACCGCTCTGTCTCCATGGACAGGGCGGTTTGCCTTTTTACTTCGTATAGTCTTGGCATTGATCTCGATGCGCACAAGACGCGCATCCGCCTTGCTCCGGCGTTGGACAGGCTTCCTGTTTTTGCTTTTCCTGCTTTTCACTCTCTAACATCCGAACAAACAGGGCACCGACCTGCATATCTGCCTCGCCGTATGCGCCCGGAAACGGTGCAATACCCGCCTGCATCAGAGACATCTGCTGCATCATGTCCAGCCTGCCGCACACGAGCAGACCCGCACCGTGCTGCTTGAGACACTGCGCGGCATCGCCCTCTGCGTCAACAACTTCCATGTGACTGATATGGTCATCCTCTATGGTATACAGCTTAAACTGCTTGGTCTGCGAAAAATCCTGACAGACTTCTCCGTTGTCATATGCTGCTGCAATCTTCATCTGATTTTCTCCTTTTTGCGGTGATTTGGTCTTATTGTATCGCAAACGACTGCCTTTTGCAACGGAAGGCAAAAAAAGAGACCATCTGTCAAGACGGTCTCTTCCGGTAGGTTGTCTTATGCGGTCTGCACCATTTCCTGCTCGCCAATATGCGGCAGTCTCTCGATGGCTGTGCAGGTCATTCCGATAATGGAAAGCACGACAGCCGTCAGAACACGGCAGATATGGGAAATATCATCATTGATGTTATGCGTTTCCTGTGCGACATAGCTCCGATGCTGCTCAGAGATGTACGCAATCAGGGCATCCGGTGTTGCCGGAAGCTTTGCCGGAACGTTTTGTGCCCAGCTATTGAACTTTGCTTCATTGATTCGGCGGCGGATGGTCAAGCTGGTCTGCTTTTCGTAAATATAATGTACGAGCAAGCAGTGCCCGTAAATATCATCATTGTGCGGGAAGCTGAAGAAATCCGTAATGTAATGACAGATCACGCCCAGATCCTCGCTGATCTTCGGGCCGTTGCTCTTGTTCAGTCGAACACGTGCGATAAAATCGCGGATGCGCTGCATGACTTCTTCAAACATCAGCGACGGATAATGCCGCTTGGTCAAGTATTCGCCCTTGAGATCCGGCTTCAGATTTCCGAACATAAACGCTTTCCGGTTAAACGAAACACCATTGGTATTTTCCACATAGTCCAGCAGGTAATGTGCGACCGTGGTATGGGACACAGAATCCATCGGCATCAACTCCTTCTTTTTGTTGTGTCCATTGTAACACGAAGCAGCAAAAAGAAAAAGAGGCATTTTGAAGAAGTTTTTGTTAACAAATTGTTATAGACACAAACACGACACAAAGAGCCTCTGATTCCTGTCCGTTGTTTGAACAAAAATCAGAGGCTTGTATATTTCTTCTTATTTTATCACAGGGCGCGGAAATATTCTTTTTTATATCCGCCGCGTTCCAGTGCCTTGCGGATCTGCTCGCACATGGCTTCGCGATCTCGATTGAGCGTTCCCTTGAGTGTCAAATAATTGGACGCATGGTTCGAGCGGAATACACTGCCCTCACTGTCAATATGCTCCAGCATCAGCAGGGTTTCCTTGGCCACCTGCGGTGCGGTGAGCAAGTGGAATTTGCCCGCCTCGCACTCGCGGCGCAGCGGCACATCGCCCTCAAACATCAGCGTGAGCAGGCCGATATAGTCCGGCTTCATGCGGGAAAATGCCTTTGCCGTGTCAATCGCGTGCTCTTTCCACAACTCTGTGCCGCCCAGACCACTGATAGCAGTGACGGACAGCTTCATACCGGCATCCTTCACCATCTGACCGGCGCGGATGATGTCTTCTACCGTCACACCCTTATTGATGTGCTTGAGAACCTGCTCATTGCCGGATTCCAGACCCAAATAAATCATTTCCAATCCCAGCGAATGCAGCAGCTGCAAATCCTCCGGCGATTTTGTCAGGATGCTTTTCGGAGAGCCATAGCTGGTCACGCGCTGGCATTCCGGAATCACCTTTCGGATGTGCTTGAGAATGGTCACGAGATCCTCTGTCTTGCGAATCAGCGCATCGCCGTCTGCGAGAAAGACGCGCTCAATATAGCGGTACTGTCTGCGGGCGATGTTGAAATCCTCCAAAACGTCCTCCAGCTTGCGCAGATGGAAGCGTTTTTCCTTGTACATATCACAGAATGTGCATTTATTATGGCTGCATCCCACCGTAACCTGTACGATCAGGCTGTAAGCCTCAGACGGCGGACGAAATACTCTGCCTTCATATCTCATAAATAATGACTCCTTTCAGGGGTATTGATATAGTATAGCATATTTTTCTGCGCTTTTCCAGACGCAAAAACGGACGGTACCTGTGTACCGTCCGCCAAAGAGAAAAGCTTATTCCTCTTCTTCTTCTTCTGTCGGAGCTTTTTCGGTTTCTGTCTCTTCAGCCGGAGCTTCCTCTTCTGTCTCTTCCGACTCCTCCGGTGTCTCTTCGGTTTCTTCCGGCGCTTCTTCTACCGGAATTTCGGTCTCTTCCATACTCAGCTGCTCTTCAGCTGCTGCACCGGTCTCATTTGCGGCCTCGCATTCTTCACAAGCTGCATTTTCTGCATTCAGATCATCCAGCTCGCTCATTGCCTTGAGCTCTGCCTCGTGGTAAACCTGTTCGCTCTTGCTGTGTTTATATGCTGCTACACCTGCGGCAACAGCACCAGCAGCAGCGCCGGCAACTGCCACGCCAATACCGATTTTCTTCTTGAGGCTGCTGTTCTTTTTCTTTGCGCACATAATCAAATCTTCCTCTCATTGTCGCGCGGGTGTCCGCGGGGTAATTGACTCACGTTTTTTCGCCAAAATTTCGGCACAACGGCTCACATACCATGCAGAGCAAAAACGCATTTTGAATCAGTTATATGTTACCACACAGAAATCCCATCTGTCAATCTCTATGTGAAAATATCCCCAATTTTTCCAATGTTCTCCGTGTGTTTTCACAGCAAATACACCAATATCCGCCAGTCTATACACATTTTGGGTAAAGCTCTTGGCGTGATCTTTCTCTCCGTGTTATAATAACAAATACATAGTTTTTTCCATGAATGAATTTCTATATGCTTGAAGGAGGCTGCCATGAAGCATCTCAAAAAGCACACACCAGTTCTCATCGGTATGCGCACATTCAAAACCGCACTCGCCTGTGGTCTTGCCGTTTCTATGGGCTATGTCATCAACAGTCCATACCCTCCCTTTCTCGCCATTGGCGCGTTAGGCTGTATGGAAGCGTCTATTACCACTTCCCTCCGTTCTGCGCGAGATATGATTATCGGAAACTTAGTCGGCGCACTGCTTGCTATGATTTTCGTCATGAATTTTACCGGATATTTTGAAATTACCTGTTTTATCGGTGTGATTATCATGATTTCCGTGTGTAACTTTCTGCACATGAAACCGACGATCACCAATCTGGCTTGCGTCGTATTCTGCTGCTGTCTCAAAGATATTCCAGCGTCCGGCACGATTATTTACGGCCTTCTGCGCTTCCGTGAGACCGTCATCGGCACCATCATTGCTCTTGCCGTCAACATGCTGATTCGCCCGTACAACGGCGCTGAGCGCACGAGAAAGGGAATTTTGAGTGCGCAGCAAGCCATGCTGCCGCTGCTCAAAGAGCGCGTTCTGCTCGGCAGAATTCCCGATCTGCGCGATTTGCGCAAGCACATCAACCAGCTGGACAGCTCCATCAATATTTTGCTGGATGAGCGCATGAACATTTCTCTCAAAAAATCACAGGTCGCTTATCTGCGCGGCTGTCAGCAGCTGCTGTGGAAAATGCGCGATGCCCTCATCAGTATTTGCAGCATCGACACCACACCAAGCCCTTCTCAAGAAAACCTCGCCCGTATGAAGAAAATCGGGCTGTCAAATGACCCGCAGGAACACACGGAAAATATTCTGACCGGTGTCTGTCATGAAGAGGACACAACGGTATTTAATTATTACTTAAATGTCTTTCTCGACTCCAACGACTACCTCAACGAGCTGATTCACATGTAAAAAAACGGCAGACCGCCGTTCCCTTATGCAGGGAACACGCAGTCTGCCGTTTATTGTTTATCTGAACAAGATTTACTTCTCGATCAGAGATTCGCCGTCCATCTCTGCCGGCTTCTCCAGGCCGAGAACCTGCAGCATCGTCGGTGCAATATCTGCCAGACGACCCGGATTCAGCTTCTTGCAGTCCGAATAGCCGACAACGCAGAACGGAACCGGATTGCAGGAATGTGCGGTGAACGGAGATACGCCGTCCTCTTCCAGCATCTGGTCTGCATTGCCGTGGTCAGCGGTAATCATTGCCACGCCGCCCATTTCCAGAATCGCATCGACGGTCTTACCAACACAGGTGTCTACTGCCTGTACAGCTTCAACAGCTGCGTCAAATACGCCGGTATGGCCGACCATGTCGCAGTTTGCGTAGTTCAGGATGATGACGTCGAACTTGCCGCTCTTGATTTCCTCAACAACCTTGTCGCAAACCTTGTATGCGCTCATCTCCGGCTGCATATCATAGGTGGCAACCTTCGGAGAAGCAATCAGGTCACGGGATTCATTCTTGTACGGAGCCTCTACGCCGCCGTTAAAGAAGAACGTAACATGCGCATACTTCTCGGTCTCGGCGATGCGCAGCTGGGTCAGGCCGTTGTCTGCGATATACTCGCCAAAGGTATTGACCAGCTGCTGCGGCTTAAATGCGACATGCACGTTCGGCATGGTTGCATCGTACTGGGTCATGCAAACAAAGTATACCGGGAAGAAACCATTCTTGCGTTCAAAGCCGGTGAAGTCCGGATCAACGAAGGTACGGGTGATTTCACGCGCACGATCCGGGCGGAAGTTTGCAAAAATAATGGAATCGTTTGCCTTAATCTGGCCGTCCTTTGCAGTGACAACCGGAACAATAAATTCGTCGGTAACGTCTGCATCATAGGAAGCCTGTACAGCGGCTACCGGATCGTCAAAGTACTCGCCCTCGCCGTATACCATAGCGGAATATGCCTTGACCAGACGCTCAAAGCGGTTGTCACGATCCATCGCATAGTATCTGCCGTTGATGGTAGCAATCTTGCCGATACCAATTTCATCCAGCTTTGCCTGCAGCTTCTTGACAAAATCAATGCCGGAAGTCGGCGGAACGTCACGGCCATCCATGAAGCAGTGGACAAATACCTTAGTCAGACCATTCTTCTTTGCCAGATCCAGCAGGCCGAAGATGTGCTCGATATGCGAGTGCACGCCGCCATCGCTGAGCAGGCCAAAGATGTGCAGAGCACTGTCATTCTTCTTGCAGTTTTCCACTGCGCCGAGGAATGCTTCGTTGTCAAAGAACGGACCGTCCTGAATGCTCTTCGTGATGCGGGTCAGTTCCTGATATACAACGCGGCCTGCGCCGATATTGGTGTGGCCAACCTCACTGTTGCCCATCTGTCCGTCCGGCAGACCAACATCCATACCGGATGCGCCCAGCTGGGTGGTCGGATATTCGTTAAACAGACGGGTCAAGTTCGGATGCTTTGCGGCATGGATTGCATTGCCCATGTCGCTGTCGCGCAGACCAAAGCCGTCCATGATAATCAGAATTAACGGTTTTTTCATGTTGAACCTCATTTCCAAAAAATCCTTATTTTTTCACGCTGCCTCGGAAAGGGACGGTGTCGCACCGGTTACCCAACAGGACACCAAAAGTGCAGCAGCATGTGCCAATGGGTCAAAAAACAGCAGATCGGCGGACCACCAATTCGCAAAGCAGCCCGCCGATTCTCATCGTTCTTTTTCCTTATTCTGCTGCCGGAGCCGGATCCTGTGCAGCTTCGATGATTGCAAAGAAGTCCGGAGCCTTCAGAGAAGCGCCGCCGATGAGGCCGCCGTCTACGTCCGGCTTGCTCAGCAGCTCAGCTGCGTTCTTTGCGTTCATAGAACCACCGTACTGGATGGTGATAGCACGTGCAGCGCGTGCGCCGTACAGCTCGCGCAGGCAGTCACGGATTGCAGAGCAAACCTCGTTTGCCTGGTCAGCAGTAGCAGTCTTGCCGGTGCCGATAGCCCAGATCGGCTCGTAAGCGATGACAACCTTCTTGATGTCGTCAACGGATACGCCCTGAACAGCGATCTTAACCTGCTTGCGGATTACTTCGTACCATACGTCCTGCTCGCGCTCGGTCAGAGACTCGCCAACGCAAACGATCGGGCGGAAGCCTGCTTCCAGAGCAACCTTTACCTTCTTGTTTACGTTCTCGTCGGTCTCATTGAAGTACTGACGACGCTCGGAATGGCCGATGATTACGTACTTTACGCCGCACTCCTTGAGCATATCAGCGGAAACTTCACCGGTGTAAGCGCCCTTCGGCTCGAAGTGCATGTTCTCTGCACCGATAGCAATCTTGGAGCCCTTAGCAGCCTTTACAGCAGTCGGGATGTCTACGTACGGTACGCACAGTACCATCTCACACCACTTGACCTTGCTTACCATCGGCTTCAGCTCTTCGATCAGAGCCTTTGCCTGGCTCGGGGTCATGTTCATCTTCCAGTTACCAGCGATAATAGTCTTGCGATATCTGCGATTCATATTGGTTTTCCCCTTCCTGAAAAATCCTAATTAAATATATTTCAGCGTTCCCCTGCCGCGCAGGGGAACGGACTGAACGAAATGATTACTTGTCCTGAAGGCAAGCGATGCCCGGCAGAACCTTACCCTCCATAAACTCCAGAGAAGCACCGCCGCCAGTGGAGATATGGGTCATCTTGTCTGCGTAGCCCAGCTGCTGCACTGCTGCTGCGGAGTCGCCGCCGCCGATGATGGTGATTGCATCGGTCTTGCTCAGTGCTTCAGCGACAGCCTTGGTGCCTACTGCAAACTTCTCAAACTCGAATACGCCCATCGGGCCGTTCCAGATAACGGTACCTGCGTCCTTTACTGCGTCGCAGTACAGCTCAACGGTCTTCGGACCAATGTCCAGACCCTGCCAACCGTCCGGAATGTTGCCAGCTTCTACAACCTGAGAGTTTGCGTCAGCTGCAAATGCATCAGCGATAACAGTGTCAACCGGCAGCAGGAGCTTGACGCCCTTTGCCTTTGCCTTCTCGATCATCTCGAGTGCATAGCCCTTCCAGTCTTCCTCCAGCAGAGAGTCGCCGATCTTGCCGCCCTGTGCTGCGGAAAAGGTGTATGCCATGCCGCCGCCGATGATGATGGTGTCAGCGATTTCCAGCAGGTTGTTGATAACGCCGATCTTGGAAGATACCTTCGAGCCGCCCAGAATAGCAACCAGCGGACGCTTCGGAGCTGCCAGTGCGCCGCCGATAACCTCCAGCTCCTTCTGAATCAGGAAACCGGAAACTGCCGGCAGATAAGCAGCAACGCCTGCGGTAGAAGCATGTGCGCGGTGTACGGTACCGAATGCATCGGATACATAGATGCCATCAGCGCCAGCCAGATCAGCCAGTGCCTTTGCAAATGCCGGATCGTTCTTGGTCTCGCCATTGTCATAGCGCAGGTTCTCCAGCAGCAGGATCTGACCCGGCTTCAGAGCAGCAGCCTTTGCCTTTGCGTCCTCGCCTACAATGTCCTTTGCCAGAATAACATCCTTGCCCAGCAGCTCGCTCAGACGCTTTGCAACCGGTGCCATAGACAGCTCCGGCTTCCACTCGCCCTTCGGCTTGCCCATATGGGAGCATGCAATAACAGCTGCATCATGCTCCAGCAAATACTGGATGGTCGGCAGTGCTGCACGAATGCGCTTGTCGTCGGTGATGACGCCGCTTCCGTCCTTTGCCATCGGGACGTTAAAATCGCAGCGCAGCAGAACCTTCTTGCCTGTTACGTCGATGTCCGTGACATTCTTCTTATTGTAGTCCATGAATAACACTCCTTATTTTAACTGGAACAACGTTCGATAGAGAGGGAAATCGCAGGTATTATTGCGTTTCCACTGAAAAATTATACCGTCTTACGGCGTACTTTTCAAGATAATTTTCTCAAAAAGTACGCGATTTTACGAATTTTTCAGCAAAATCTTTCCTTTACGCCCGCGGTGCGCCCCGAAAAATGACGCCCAGTGCCTTCGGGCCCGTGTTCGAGGTGACCATAATGCCCAGCGGACTGCGCTCAATATCGCGGAATCCCTTTTCTCTGAGCTTATTCTCCAGTGCCTGAATCTGTTCTTCCGGCACATCGCCGTACATCACGCGCACGGTCTGATGCTCCCGATCCACGGCATCCTGTGCCGCCAAATCTGCGAGCTTATTGGCAACCGCCTTGTCGCCGCGCACCTTGCACATGACATCGACAGAGCCGTCAAACACGACGGCAATCGGCCGCAGCCCCAGTGCATCGCCGACAAATGCCGCACCGCCGGAAATGCGTCCGCTCTTGCGCAAAATGCGCAGATTATAGATGCCAACATATGCCTTCATGCCCTTGACGAGGCTGTTCATCTCTGCGGAAATCTCCGCAAAGGATTTGCCCTCTTCGCGCATCTGTGCGCCGGTCACGGCAACCTTTCCATATGTATACGAATAGCAGCGCGAATCAATCAGCTCAATGACCATATCTTCGCCGTACTCATCCTGAAACATGTCCCGCGTGATGCATGCCGCCTGATAGGTACCGGAGCCGGAGCCATTGATGAGCACGCCGATGCAGTGCGTGCAGCCCTCCTCATGCGCCTGCTTATAGAGATTCAAAAACCACTCCATACTAACCTGCGAGGTCTGCGGGAAGCTCTCGCTCTCCTCCAGCATCTTCCAATACTCCTGCGGGCTGATTTCATAATATTCCAAAAATGTCTTGTCATCTACGGTGACATGCAGCGGCGCCACTTTGACATCCCAACGTTCTGCCTCTTCGTGGGTGATGTCCGAGGCAGAATCGGTAAAAATACAAATCTTTTCTGTTCTCTTATCTGTCATCTCTTTTATACCTCCGGGAACGAACCTGCACTGCACAGATCCGCGAAGTCATTCTGCCGCAGTGCTTCATATACGACAACGGCAACGCTGTTGGACAGGTTCAGGCAGCGTGCACCTTCCCGCATCGGGATGCGAATGCAGCGCTCCGGATGCTGCGCGAGTAAATGCTCCGGCAGCCCCTTGGTCTCCTTGCCAAACAGCAGATAGGCATCCGGCGGATAGGATACATCGGTGTGGCGCTGCTGTCCCTTGCTGGTGGCGTAAAAATACGTGCCATTCGGGTTCTTTTCCCAAAATTCATCGAGAGAATCATAATACCGCACATCGAGCAAATGCCAGTAATCCAATCCCGCCCGTTTGAGTTTTTTATCATCAATCGAAAAGCCCAGCGGTCCGACCAGATGCAGCGTGCAGCCAGTCACCGCGCAGGTACGCGCAATGTTTCCAGTATTCTGTGGAATTTCCGGTTCCACCAAAACGATGCCAAGCATAAATTGTCTCCTTTATCCTCTTTCGACAGCACAAAGGCTGTCATGTATACCTATCATATGATATTTTGCCCGGCATTTCAAGAAAGTTTTGCGCAAATGGTAAAATTTCAAGCAATTTATCAACATACCTGCGATTTGCTGTACAAAAAAAGAGATTCTCCGTCGCATTGGACGCAGAATCCCTCTGTCTCATTGCTTCTCACGAGCAAAGTATTCTCTTGTATCCGCAATGTCCTGTGCGATTGCCTGCTTGAGCTGTTCTGTGTCTGAAAACTGCTGTTCCGGACGCAGAAAATGCAGCAGCTCCACTTCTATCCGCTTTCCATACAAATCGCCGTCAAAGTCTAAGATATGCGGTTCGACACACGCCTTATCGCCCAATCCAAACGTCGGATGAACGCCGATATTGGTCACAGCAATCTGTGTCTGTCCGTCTGCGATGACGCGGGAGACATACACGCCGAACGGCGGTGCCTGCATTTCCGGCGGCAGCTCCAAATTGACCGTGCGATACCCGATGGTTCTTCCCACCTGTCTGCCGTGCTGTACCACACCGGTCAGGGCATACGGATGTCCCAAAAACTTGGCGGCCTGCTCCATATTTCCCATCGCTATCTGCTGTCGGATATAGGTCGAGCTGACCACAATGCCGTCAATCGAGACATTTTTGACAATGTCACAGCCGATGCCCAAGCGTTCACACTCCGCCTTGAGTCGCTCCGGATTGCCTTGTCCGCGGTAGCCAAAGTGGTTGTTTTCTCCCGTAATGATCCAGCAGGCGTGAAACTGTCCCACCAGTACGTCATCTACAAACTTCTGCCATTCCATATTGCGCATCTCGCCATTGAAATGGGCAAAAATCACCTCGTCTACGCCGCCTCGCTCGCGGATTTCTTCGCCGCGTCGGCTCTCTGACACGATGAGCGGCACGCGCTGTCCGGTAATCACCGTGTCCGGATGGGTGTCAAACGTAAACACGGACGAAATCGCCCCGTTCTCCTTCGCACGCTTGACCGCCAGATCCATGAGCGCCTGATGCCCGCGATGTACGCCGTCAAAATATCCCAGCGCAATGGCGCGTTTTGCGTCTTTCTCTATCATGATGGTTGGTCCTCTTCTCTCCGGCATCTGTGTTTACCGGAATCTTTTCTCATAAAACAGCGCGAGTCCGCCTCGGTCCAGCTCGTCCACACGGCCGAGCATCCAGAATTCGCCCTGATAATACACACGGCACAGAGCACCTCGCTGCTGCGGGAAATCCGTCACATGCTCCGGCGTGATAAAGGCACCATGCAGTGCCCGCTGATAGCCGTACTCGTCTATGCTGACTGCCGGATACATCTGAAACAGGCTGTCTGTCGGCAGAAGCAGAGACGCAATGGTATCCTGCTGCGCTGCCTGCTCAATCTGCTCCAAGGTATAGCTCTGCTCCAGCGTATAGCTGCCGCTCTTGGTGCGCTGCAAGCCGGTCATGACGGCATACGTTCCCAACTGAACGCCCAGATCGTGCACAAGTGTGCGCACATACGTGCCTTTCGAGCACAGAAACCGGATGCGTCCGCGCTGTGTCTGCTCGTCAAACGTCAGCAGCTCCGCCTCATGCACGGTAATCGGACGCGCCTTTCTCTCGATCTCTACGCCTTTTCGCGCGAGGTCATACAATCGCTGTCCGTTTACCTTCACGGCGGAATACATCGGCGGAACCTGATCCTGTTCCCCCAGCATCTTGTCCACCGCTTCCTGCATCTGCTGCGTGGTCACGCGGATGTCTGACCGTGCCGTCTCAGTTCCCGTGCTGTCCTGTGTATCGGATGCCCAGCCCAATGCAAAGTCAGCGATATATTCCTTGGACTGTGCCGCCGCCATATCTGCCGCTTTCGTCGCGCCGCCAACAAACACCGGCAGCACGCCGGTCGCCATCGGGTCCAGCGTGCCGCCGTGCCCGATGCGCCGTTCGTGCAAGATGCCGCGCAGCTTTGCCACGACATCAAACGAGGTAAAATCCTGCGGCTTATGGACGATTAAAACGCCATTATAGCGTGATTCATGCTTCTTTGCCACAATACACCTTTTCTGTCTCTTCCAGTACCCGCTGCATCGCTTCCTGCGCAGGGTACGGCAGGGTTGCTCCAGCGGCGCGAACGTGTCCGCCGCCGCCAAATGCTCGGCAGATTGCCGCTGCATCTACTTCCTTGGTCGTGCGAATCGAAACCTTTGTCGAACCGTTTTCCAGCTCCGAAAAGGTCAGACCGACTTCTACGCCTTCAATCTGGCGCGGCAGACCAGCAATCGAATCCAGATCATCCCAGTCCGCACCCGTGCGCTCCCGATCTTCCAGGCGAACCAGCACAGCTGCAATCTTTCCTTCGTGATAAAACTGCATGGTATCATACAGAATTTTCTCCATGTCAAAGCGAGAGCGAGACTTGGTGTCAAACAGCACCGTATTGATGTCTCCGCAGTCTACGCCCGCCTGCAGGCAGGCAATGGCAACCTGATGCGTGTGCACGGTCGTATTGGTGAACTTGAAACAGCCGGTATCTGTCGCCGTGCCGATGTACAGGCTTCGTGCGATGCTCTCATCCAGCGCAATGCCCAGCTCGACAATCAAATCCCAGATAATCTCTGCGCAGGCGCCAAATTCTCCGCCAATTAAATTGTCTGTCTTGCCAAAGCACGGATTAAACTTGTGATGGTCAATGACAACATCAACACAATCCGCATACTGCTCCATTTCCGGCGGCAGCATGTCCTGTGCCGCTACGTCAACAGCGACAATGGTTCGTGCCTGAAAATCCTCCGGTGCGTAATACGGCTCCACCAAAGCTGCGTATCGACGGGTAACGCCTTCATTTTTGGCGAGATACGCCGTCTTTCCCAGCTTGCTCAGTGCCTGACACAGTGCACCGGCACTGCCCGTCGTATCACCGTCCGGGCGGCGATGGGTCAAAATGAGAAATTGATCCGCTTCACGCAGCACCTGTGCCGTGCGGGATACCGTGCCAATCACAGCTTGCCCTCCCGCTCCAGCTCATGCAGCACATCATTGATGTGTGCGCCGTGCGTGATGGATTCATCCAGCGTAAACACGATTTCCGGTGCATAGCGCATACGAATCTTAGATGCACACTCTCTGCGCAGGTAGCCGCCAGCCGACTTCAGACCGCGCATGACATCCTTTTTCTGCTGGTCATCGCCAAAGACGCTGATATATGCCTTTGCATAGCGCAGATCACCGGTCACTTCGCAGCGCGTCACAGAAACCATGGCTTCGTGCACGCGCGGGTCCTTCAGCGTGCGGATTGCTTCGGACAGCGCCTTCTGAAACTCATCGCTGATGCGTTCGCTTCTCTGAGACATAAACGTTCCTCCTTTTTGTCAAGCATGTAAAAACAAACCGCGGGCGGGTGGCAATCAAGATGCACCCCACCCGCGGGAATTTCTGTTGTAAACGGGATGAAAACCAATTACGGTTTGATCTGCTCCATAACAAACGACTCGATAATGTCGCCTTCCTTCAGATCGTTGTAGTTTTCAATGCCCATGCCGCACTCATAGCCTGCGGCAACTTCCTTTGCATCGTCCTTGAAGCGCTTCAGGGAGTTCAGATGACCCTCGTGGATAACGATGCCGTCACGCACAATGCGAACCTCGCAGGCACGAACAATCTTGCCGTCCTGTACATACGCACCGGCGATGGTGCCGACGCCAGAAACCTTGAACGTCTGACGAATTTCGGCATGGCCGACAACAACTTCCTTGAACTTCGGATCCAGCATACCCTTCATTGCCTGCTCCATCTCTTCGATGCAGTCATAAATGACGCGGTACAGACGGATTTCTACATCCTGATCGTGTGCGGAATCTGCCGCTGCACGCTCCGGACGCACGTTAAAGCCAACGATAATGGCATTGGATGCCGCTGCCAGCATGACGTCCGACTCATTGATGGCACCAACAGCACCATGAATGACATTGACGCGCACTTCTTCATTGCTCAGCTTCATCAGAGAGCTGCGGACAGCCTCGACAGAACCCATGACATCCGCCTTGATGATGATGTTGAGTTCCTTCATGTTGCCCTGCTGGATGGTATCAAACAGATTTTCCAGCGTAACCTTCTGCATTGCCTTGTTGCGCTCTTCCTTCTCCTTCTCCTTGCGCTGCTCAACCAGCTCACGAGCCATGCGCTCGTTGTCAACCGCATAGAAGATGTCGCCAGCATCCGGCACTTCGCCCAGACCGATAATCTCGACCGGAACAGACGGGCCGGCATTTTCCAGCTTGCGTCCGCGCTCGTCCGTCATGACACGAACACGGCCAACTGCCTTGCCTGCAATGACGGTATCGCCAGCGTGCAGCGTACCGTTCTGTACGAGGACAGTAGCAACCGGGCCACGGCCGCGATCCAGCTTCGCCTCGATGACAGCACCCTTTGCCTGACGGTTCGGGTTTGCCTTCAGCTCCTGCATGTCTGCGGTCAGCAGTACCATCTCAAGCAGGTTTTCGATGCCGACACCCTGCTTTGCAGAGATCTTGCATACGATGGTCTCGCCGCCCCACTCTTCCGGTACCAGACCGTACTCGGTCAGCTGCTGGAGCACGCGATCCGGATCCGCATTTTCCTTATCAATCTTATTGACAGCGACAATAATCGGAATCTCTGCAGCCTTGGCATGGTTGATAGCCTCGACAGTCTGCGGCATGATACCGTCGTCTGCTGCGACAACCAAAATGGCAATATCCGTGATCTTTGCGCCACGAGCACGCATGGAAGTAAAGGCAGCATGACCCGGGGTATCCAGGAAGGTGATCGGACGACCGTTTACCTTGACGCGGTATGCACCGATGTGCTGCGTGATGCCGCCAGCCTCGCCTGCGGCAACATCGGTCTTACGGATGCAGTCCAACAGAGAGGTCTTGCCGTGGTCAACGTGACCCATGACAACGATAACCGGGCTTCTCGGCTCCAGGTTTTCTTCCTTGTCCTCGCTCTCGTCAAACAGCTTCTCTTCGATGGTAACATGTACTTCCTTCTCGACCTTTGCGCCCATTTCCTCTGCGACAATAGCAGCGGTATCAAAGTCGATGGTCTGAGAAATATTTGCCATAACGCCCAGCTTGAGCAGTTCCTTGATGACATCTGCTGCGGTGCGCTTCAAACGGGAAGCCAGCTCGCCAACATTGATTTCATCCGGAATCATGACCTTGAGCTGAATCTTCTTCAGCTCCTGCTGACGCTGGAGGCGCTTCATCTTCTCCTGCTCCTCCTGACGGCGCTTGTTGGAGAACGGTCTGCGTGCATCAGCCTTGCGGGTGATCTTCTGCTTACCAGACTTCATGCGGTCAGCCTTCTGCGGAACCAGTGCATCAATGCGGTCGTCGTAACGATCCAGATTGACATTGCCTGCGCCGCGGGTATCTACGCGATGGATCTGCTTGCCCTTCGGCTGCTGCTTGGTTTCTTCTGTGGTTACCGTAGAAGTAGCTGCCTCGCCGGAGCCCTGCGGACGAAGAATCTGACGCTGCTCATGCGGCTTTGCCGGACGGCGGTTTTTCTTCTTGTCGTTGAACTTCTTATCCTGCGGTGCTGCGCTCGGCTGCTCCTGCTTCTTGTTCTCCGGCTTGGTTTCCGGCTTATTGTCGCGCTTCTGCTCCTGACGGCGGGAATCCCGACGATCCTGCTTCTGGTTTCTGCCCATCGGCTGCTGACGAACAACCTGCGTCGTCGGTGCCTTTCTCTGAGCTGCCTGCTGATTCAGGACTTCTTCCATGTTATCCACCGGATGCTTCTTGGTCATATAATCAAAAATCAGATTCAGTTCATCATTTTCCAGAACCTGCATATGATTTTTCGGCGCGGTGAAGTATTCCGCCATCACATCGGTGATGTCCTTGGTATCTACGCCAAAATCCTTAGCGACTTCATGTACACGGTATTTATTTTCAATACTCATGCGCGTTCACCTCCACGTTTCGTATAGGTTGACTTTCTCCTGCCGCCGGTCGTATGCTTTCCGGCGGACTTTTTGTGCGTTTTTTTCGTACCGCGGCGCGCTTCGATGCGCTGCTTCTTGTGCGCCAGCTGCTCCGCAATCGGCGCATACTGTGCATCGGCGTTTGCCGCCTTTTGTGCAGCCGCTGCCGCAAATCCGGCATCGGTAATGCAGCAAATAGACGTTGCCGTGCGTCCCAGCGCCCAGCCCAGCTCCTGCGCATCATCCGTCAAACGAATGACCGGTACGTTTTTTTGTTCGGCGTGACGCTCGGCACGCCGCGTGATATTTGCTCCGGCATCTGCCGCCAACAGCAGCAGCCGTGCTTCTCCTGCGGAAACAGTATCAGCGACAGCATCATCGCCGCTGACCAGCTTTCCTGCGCGGAAGCACAGGCCGAGCAATCGCAGTATCTCATGCATTGATCGTTTGCTCCATCTGTTCCGTCAGCTGGTCATATACCTCGTCCGGAATCTGACAACCGAACGCGTTTCCCAGCGCATTTTTCTTTCTCGCCTTTGCAAGGCATTTGGCATCCGGGCAGATATATGCACCGCGTCCCGGATTCTTGCCGCGGAAATCCAGCGCAATGTCCCCTTCCGGCGAACGCACCACGCGAATCAGTTCACGCTTGGGCTTCATCTCTCGGCAGCCGACACACTGACGCATAGGTATTTTCTTTTTCTGCACCGAAAAAGCCCTCCTTTATTCTTCGACCAGCAGATCTTCGTCTGCCTGTGCTGCCTGTTCCTTTGCAGCGCTCTCCGAACCAATATCAATCTTGCAGCCAGTCAGCTTGGCAGCCAGACGAGCATTCTGACCTTCCTTGCCGATAGCCAGAGACAGCTGATCGTCCGGTACCGTGACGCGGCAGCTCTTGCCATCCGGCAGCAGGACTGCGCTGATGACGTCAGCCGGGCTCAGTGCAGCGGAAACAAAATCTGCCATGTTCTCAGAGTACTTGATGATGTCGATCTTTTCGCCGGACAGCTCATTGACGATGCTGCCTACACGGGAGCCGCGCGGGCCAACACAAGCGCCGATCGGATCAACCTTCTCGTCATGGGTCATGACAGCAATCTTGGTACGGTTGCCTGCTTCACGCGCAATCGACTTGATTTCTACAACGCCATCGTGAATTTCCGGTACTTCCAGCTCAAACAGACGCTTTACCAGACCCGGATGGGTGCGAGACAGCAAAATCTGCGGTCCATGCATACCCTTGCGAACCTCTACCACATACACCTTGATGCGCTGGCCTTCGGTCAGAACTTCGCCCGGAACCTGCTCACTCTTAGCCAGAGCGGTTTCAATCTTCTCGCCCTCGCTGACAACCTCAACGATGATGGTGCCGCTCTCCGGATCCACGCGGAATACCGTTGCATTGAGGATCTCATGCTCGCGGGAGCTATATTCATTGTAAGCCATGCCGCGCTCAGACTCGCGGATGCCCTGAATGATGACCTGCTTAGCAGCCTGTGCTGCAATGCGGCCAAACTTCTTGGTCTCAATGCCGACACGAACAAAGTCACCCAGCGATACGCGCGGGCTGATCTTCTTTGCATCTGCCAAAGAGATCTCGGTCAGCGGATCCTCCGCCTCGTCCACAACTTCCTTGGATGCGTACATGTGAATGGTCTTTTCTTCCATATCCGGCTCTACATATACGTTGTCACACTTGAGACCGTCGTTATCCTTTTTATACGCGGTCAGCAGTGCCTGACATACGCGATCGAGCATATAATCGACCGGAATTCCCTTTTCTTTTTCCAGCTGCTCCAGTGCTGCAAAAAATTCTGCGTTCATTTTTGATATTCACTCCTTATTGTGTGCGGCATGGCGCAGCGCCATACCTAAATGAGAAGACATTTTGAATTTAGATGGATACATACAGGCGAACAGCCGCAATATCCTTTGGCTCATAAACAGTCACTGTGCCATCCTCATCCAGTGTCACAGACCCGCTCTCGCTGTCATAATCTTTCAGGATGCCAACCGCAGTTCTGCTGCCGTTGACCGGACGATAGAACCGCAGTTCTACTTCCTCGCCCATGCAGGAAGCAAAATGCTCCGGTCGTCTCAGTCGGCGCGTCAGGCCTGCCGAGGATACACACAGGGTATACGGCGGAAGCGATGCAAATTCCTTTGCATCCAGAAACGGGTCCACATAACGGGACAGCTTCTCGCAGTCATCAATATCGGTATGACCTTCTCGGTCAATCGTAATGGTCAGCATGTACTGACCGCCTTCCTTCTCGAAGGTGACGTCCCACAGATGGATGCCCATTTCTGCGGCACATGGTGCACTAATATCCCAGACGCGCTGGCATACTTCTTTTGCTGTCATGATTACCTCCGCAACAATAGCAATAAGAAAGAGTGGGTTTCCCCACTCTCCTTGGATCATAATTCTTACACTACTAGTAAGTATAGCACCAAATCACAAGCAATGCAAGAAAAATTTTCATGTTTCCTTTATCCGCGGCGCAGCAGCTTGTTGACTGACAGCAGAATCTCACGCGCATTGATAGCTGCGAGAAGCAGGAACAGTGCCGGCACAAAGACGAACCAGAGCGGAGCCTCTGCGGTCATAATCAGTGCCTGTGCAAACAGAATCACCACGCTGACGATGGTCTTCTTGACATTCCACTGAATCTTGAGATACTTCTGCGTGTCAAACGCACGGATGAGGAACAGGACAAAGTAGCTGATGAAAGTCGCAATGCCCGCGCCCATAGCACCCCAGAATTCGCCAAAGCTGTTACCCAGAACCGGAATTAAAATGCAGTTGAGGCCAATGTTGACAACGGCACAAATCATCGTCGTAACCATCGAATTTCTGCTCTTCAAGCGCAGCATATAAACACTCGCCAAGAAGGTTGCCAGCAGACCAAATGTCGTACCCAGCGTTAAAACCGGAATATATCGCCAGGAAATAAAGAAGTCCTTGCCGACCATAAATGTCATGACGACTTTCGAGATCATAATCAAGCCCGAGCTTCCGATAAAAGCAATGGACGAATACGCGCCGAGTACTTTACTGAAAAATGCCACCTGTTCTTTTGGATCGCTCTCCTTGACAGCAGAAATCTGCCAAGCATCTGCGAACAAATTGGCAACGACGAGCAAAATATTCGGAATTTTTGTCGCCGCAGCATACAGACCGTTTGCCTGTGTGTTGATGAAAAAGATAATCATATATCGGTCAGACATATTGATAATCCACTGACAAACCGTCTGCGGAACCAGCGGCAGCGCATATTTGCGCATCCGCTTGGACAAACCGCGATCCATTTTCCGGCTCATCGGAGAAATCAGATACCGATGCTCCTTTGCCAATACAAACATCAGGAGACCTGTTGCAACATCGGCAAGGATATTCGCCATCAGATAACCCATGATACGGAAATGCGGCAGCAAAAGAATGTTCAGAATGACATTGAGAAATGTATTGATAATGCCATTGGCTGCATACATTTTGTTATAGCCCATGCTGAGTGCGAACTGAACGCACAGCGTGCGCAGGCTGGATGCGAGAACAAACGCCAAAACCGCAATCGTATAACCGGACATAAAGTCCATAAACAGCGTCAACACCGGAGAAACGACAGCCAGGCAGACAAAGCCCGCTAGTATCGTATATAATCCACTGCTGAAGACACTGCTTTTATCCGATCCTTTTTCCAAGCCGAACCGGATGACGGCATTGTTGATTCCCACAGAGGCAATCGGAATCATCAGCTGACCGACGTTAATGAGTGCATCAACGGTACCATACTCGCCTGTAGACAGGATATTGGTATAGTACGGCAGCATGAGGAATACCAGTACCTTGGAGGAGAACGTGCCGATGGCAAAAATCAGGGTATTTCCCATCAGCTTTTTGTATCTGTTTTGTGCCATAGAATACTTCCTTATTCGTGATTTTAGAATAACATGATTATATCACTGAAAAACGCGCGGTGCAACCAGTTCATGCAAGCTACACAAAAACGCAAAAAAAGAGATTGTTCCGATAGCATGCGCTCGAAACAATCTCCTTTCGGATTCATTGATTATCGATCAATTAAACCAGCTCGATAATAGCCATCTCAGCTGCATCGCCGCGGCGCGGGCCGATCTTTACGATGCGAGTGTAGCCGCCGTTGCGGTCAGCGTACTTCTCTGCCAGCTCGCCGAATACCTTAGCTTCTACTTCCTTCTTGGTGATGAAAGCAGCTGCCTGACGGCGGGTTGCGAGGGTGTTCTTCTTACCGAGTGTGATCATCTTCTCTGCGAGAGGACGAACTTCTCTGGCTCTTGCAACAGTGGTCTCGATTCTGCCGTTTTCCAGCAGGAAGGTTACCATTGCTCTGAGCATTGCCATTCTATGGTCAGTGGTTCTGCCGAGTTTACGGTTTCCAGCCATGAGAAAATTACCTCCTTTGGTACAGGTCTATCTATCCTGGCGGAGCCCCCGGCTAAAAAGCCGGGTTCCGCGATATGGTTGGGGTTGATTAGTCTTCATTCTTGGCAAGGGAAAGACCCATTGCCTCCAACTTGTAAATAACTTCTTCCAGAGACTTCTTGCCGAGGTTACGAACCTTCATCATGTCGTCTTCAGAAGTGTTGATAAGATCTTCTACCGTGTTGATACCGGCACGCTTGAGGCAGTTGAAGGAGCGAACGGACAGATCCAGTTCCTCAATCGTCATCTCAAGAACCTTATCATGCTGTGTCTCAGCCTTCTCAACAACAGTGGAATGAGAACCGATTTCCTCAGAGAGGTCAACAAACAGGGACAGATGGTCAGTCAGAACCTTCGCGCCCAGCGATACAGCGTCCTTTGCTGTGATCGTGCGGTCAGTCCACACTTCCAGAGTCAGCTTGTCGTAATCGGTCATATTGCCGACACGAGTATTTTCAACTGTGTAGTTTACCTTATAGACAGGCGTGTAGATCGAGTCTACCGGAATCACGCCGATTGCAGTCTGATACTGCTTGTTGCGCTCTGCGGAAACATAGCCGCGACCATTGGTCAGGGTGATTTCCATAGACAGATGCGCGTCGCTCATCAGGGTAGCAATATGCAGTTCCGGATTGAGGATCTCTACCTCGCCGTCGGTGTGAATATCACCAGCGGTTACAGTGCCTTCTCCACTTGCCTCGATGTAAACCGTCTTCGGTCCATCGCAGTACAGCTTGGCAATGATGCCCTTTACGTTGAGCACGATCTCTGTGACGTCTTCCTTAACACCAGGAATGGTAGAGAACTCATGCTGCACACCATTGATCTTGATGCTGCTTGCAGCCGTGCCCGGCAGGCTCGACAGCAGAATGCGGCGAAGAGAGTTTCCGAGGGTGGTTCCGTATCCGCGCTCCAGCGGCTCTACGACGAACTTGCCGTAGGAACCATCTTCTGCAAGGTTTTCGCAGTCTATACGGGGCTTTTCAATTTCGATCATTTAAATGATACCCTCCTTATCAGTCGGCGAAATAATAAAACAAACAAATGAGGGCAAATCTTACTTGGAGTACAACTCGACGATGAGGTGCTCAGCAACTTCGTAGTCGATGTCATCGCGCTGCGGCATTGCGATTACCTTGCCTTCAAAGCTGTCCTTTTCCTTCTCCAGCCACTTCGGAGTAGCAGTAGCGCCCAGCTCTTCAACCAGAGCCTTGAACTTAGCGCTGGAGCGGCTCTTCTCACGAACAGCGATTACATCGCCCGGCTTTACGCGGTAAGATGCAATATCAACCTTCTGGCCGTTTACGGTGAAATGGCCATGGGAGGTCAGCTGACGAGCCTCACGACGGGTCTTAGCAAAGCCAAGACGGTATACAACGTTGTCCAGACGGGTCTCCAGGAGGATCAGCAGGTTCTCACCAGCCTTGCCTTCCATCTTTTCAGCCTTCTTGTAGTATGTTCTGAACTGCTTCTCCAGAACGCCATAGATAAACTTGACCTTCTGCTTCTCAGTCAGCTGCATAGCGTACTCAGACTGCTTTCTTCTGGACTGCTTCGGGTTTCTATTGGTTTCCTTGTTAACGCCCAGAACTGCCGGAGAAATACCCAGAGTCTTGCAGCGCTTCAGAATCGGCTGTGTGTTCTTTGCCATAAGTCTGTATCCTCCTTAAACTCTTCTTCTCTTCGGCGGACGGCAACCATTGTGCGGGATCGGGGTAACGTCCTTGATCATGGTTACTTCCAGGCCGGTAGCCTGCAGTGCGCGGATAGCAGCCTCACGGCCGGAACCCGGGCCCTTTACGTAGACTTCAACAGTCTTCAGGCCGTGCTCCATAGCAGCCTTTGCAGCGGTCTCTGCAGCAGTCTGTGCAGCGAACGGAGTAGACTTACGGGAGCCACGGAAACCCATCTCACCAGCGGATGCCCAAGAAATAGCATTGCCGTTCAGGTCGCTGATGGTTACGATGGTATTGTTAAAGGAGGAACGGATATGAGCCGCACCCTTTTCGATGTTCTTGCTTACGCGGCGCTTACGAGAAACGGCGCCCTTCTTCTGTGCCTTAGCCATTTTTCAGTACGCCTCCTTACTTCTTCTTGTTCGCAATGGTCTTCTTCGGGCCCTTGCGGGTACGAGCGT
>ERZ808240.1960-NODE-1960-length-23906-cov-4.303677_pt1 | contig 23906 bp, 22 predicted proteins | sample MGYA00521084_ERZ808240 | MGnify/ENA primary metagenome ERZ808240 (study PRJEB31516, sample SAMN03275571) | gut metagenome | biome: mammalia-associated habitat; material: feces | host: Papio cynocephalus | place: Kenya | collected 2012-08-06 ... | reverse complement strand
TCATGACACCTCTTGACTTTGTAACATCGATTCCTGCACCGATGGCATCAGCAACTGGCTTATCTACAATATATATATTCTTTGCCTTGACTTTAGAATCTGCTACAAGTTCATAAAACGCTCTTTTTTCTACTTCTGTAACGTCTGTAGGAACTGCAATATAGAAATCATTATTACCTGTATTTTTCTTATCATCGTTGACCTTGTTAAAGAAATTCAATAATAAAGTCTGCATATTCTCTATATCTGCAATCACACCAAACTTAACTGGAAAAGAAACTTCTATATTTTCCGGTGCTTTTTCATACATTTCGTATGCCTCATCACCGAAAGCAAGAAGGTCTTTCTTGTTAGCAATTGCTATTATATTCTTTTCATTAAGGATTGTATCCTTTTCCTTACAACACATTTTAAAATTACTTGTACCGATATCAATTCCGTATACGTTAGACATATTTTCTTCCTTTCCCTGTATGTGAATATGACCATATTATATTAAAACTACTTAATATAACCATACTCTTTCAAACTTGTGTAATTATTATCTCCAATAATTATATGATCTATAAGATGAATCCCAAGAATGCTTCCTGCTTTATCAATCTGTACTGTAACTTCTATGTCCTGTCTGCTTGGATCAGAATTACCGCTTGGATGATTATGAAGGAGCACTATTCCAACAGCCCTGTTGCGGCACGCCTCATAAAACACCTCAGCTGGTGATATCAGAGAGGCATTAACCGTGCCAACTGATAAAACAATATCCTTAATCAGTCCAAGTCTGCTGTCAAGCATAATCAAAAGCAGCCTTTCTTTATCAAGATAACGCATATCCTCCATATAATACTCAGCTATAGATTTTGGAGAAGAAAAATCAAGTCTTTTTCCTGCCTGTTTCTTGGCAATACGCCTTGATAATTCACATATACACTTAAGTTGTGCAGCCTTAGCCATTCCTATGCCTCTTATATCCATAAGCTCGGAAATCGACATATCAACAAGTCCAGTAAGACCTTTTCGGCCTGCATGCTCTAATATGTCAGCTGCAAGCTCCCTGGCTGACTTACCTGCTGTTCCAGTCTTTATAATAGCTGCCACAAGCTCTGTATCAGTAAGACTGCCTGCACCAAAGCTCATGCACTTTTCATAAGGCTTTAAATCTTGTATTTCATCCTTTTCACATATTAAATTATCATTCATAAATAATATTCGATAAGACTTCTGCTTATATAACTTTATAAGCAATAATAGCCAGTATAACGCCAATAATACTTGCTATTGTTATCTTTAGCTGGATTGAAAATGTAAGTATCATAAATCCTAGATTAAGAATAACCGGACTCTCTGATGCTCCAACTCCAAACGTCTGCCCATATCCTAACCAGCTAAGTGCAGGAACTCCTGCCGTGACCTCTGCTATAAGACCACCAAGCACAATACCTATAAGAATAAACAGGATTAAAAACCATCCATTCTTATACTTGGAAATATTGCTCATGCCGCTCCATTCCCGTATGTATTACACTTAATAACACATACGCAACTATTTTATCAGTATTTTTATTGGAATACAACTACTCATTTCAATAAAATATTCCAAAATAACCTAAGTTAGTATACCACAATTAATCAATCTTAAGAAGACCCTTTTCATACATTTTCTGCATACTCATCATAATACCAAATTTAGCATGGTACCATGTAAGTCCACCCTGAAAATATACGGCATATGGTTCCTTAACAGGACCATCCGCGCTAAGTTCAATAGAAGAGCCCTGTACGAAAGCACCTGCTGCCATAATTACATCTGAATCATAACCCGGCATAGCCCATGGCTCTGGTGTTACAAAGCTGTCAACCGGTGCTGCTGCCTGTATTCCCTTACAGAATGCTATAAGTCCTTCTTTAGTACCAAGCTCTACTGCCTGTATTATATCATATCTTTCTTCTGTCGCATCAGGAACACACTTAAATCCTGCTTTTTCATAAACATTTGCAGCAAATATGGCACCCTTAAGCGCACCTGCTACTACAGTTGGAGCAAGGAAAAGTCCCTGATAAAAATCCTTATTAACATTGATAGTTGCTCCGACTTCCTTACCAAGTCCAGGAGATGAAAGTCTGTATGCTGCCTGTTCTATGCAATCCTTACGTCCTGCTATATAACCTCCACATGGTGCAAGTCCTCCACCAGGATTCTTAATAAGTGAACCTACTACCATATCAGCTCCTACCTCTGATGGTTCTATCTTTTCAACAAACTCACCATAACAGTTATCAACCATACATATGACATCAGGCTTTATATCTTTGATAAATCTGATAAGTTCCCCTATTTTCTCAACTGAAAGTGTAGGTCTTGTTGCATATCCTTTTGAACGCTGTATCGTAACAAGCTTTGTTTTTTCATTGATAGCTTTTCTTATTCCATCATAATCAAAGCCCCCATCAGGCAAAAGGTCAACCTGCCTGTAACTTATATTATATTCGGCAAGACTTCCCTTAGATGGTCTTATGCCTATTATCTCATCCATTGTATCATATGGCTTACCTACAGGCGATAGTAATTCATCTCCCGGACGAAGATTTGATGAAATCGCAACATTAAGGGCATGTGTTCCGCATATTATCTGTGGTCTGACAAGAGCATCCTCTGTCTTAAATATATCTGCATAGACTCTCTCAAGTGTATCTCTTCCTTCATCGTTATAACCATATCCGCTTGTTCCATACAGATGCATCTCTGCAACCTTATTCTTCTGCATGGCATTAAGGACCTTAAGCTGGTTGTATTCAGCAACCTCGTCTATTTTATCAAATCTTTCCCTAAGATCCTTAATAACCTGCTCACCATAATTATACACTGCCTCACTTATACCAAGCTGGTTACAATACATATCTTTCATAATCTTCCTCTTTCCTGCGCATATTTTACGCAACTATGTTCTTTTCTTTTAGAATTTTTTGTATATATTCAAGCACTTTTTCTTTATCATGTCCAAACTCATTTAAGTTAAGCCACTCTATATTTTTTTCTCTCCTAAACCATGTTATCTGTCTTTTGGAAAAATGTCTCGTGTTGTTTTTGATATTCTCCTTTAACTCTTCAACTGTACAAAGACCATCAAGATAATCCAGCACTTCCTTATATCCTATAGCCTGCATTGATGTAGCATTTCTGTTTATTCCGCTTTCTTTGAGCCTGACCACCTCATCTATAAGCCCCTCATCAAACATCTGGTCAACTCTTTTATTAATTCTGTCATACAACAGTTTTCTGTCATCATTCAGCACAAAATAAGCAAAATTATATGGTGACTCTTTTTTTTGTTGTTCTTCATTATGTTCAGATATTCTTTTACCTGTCTGTTTATAATATTCAATAGCTCTTGCAACTCTTTTGACATTGTTATAATGAATTGCATCTGCTGCCTTTTCATCAATTTCACGCAACATGTTGTGAAGATATACTGCACCTTTGCTTTCTGCTATGTCATACAACTCTTTCCTATACGAATCATCCTTATCTTCATCCTCAAACTGGATATCGTATAGAACTGACTGTATGTAAAAGCCAGTACCACCTACAATAAGTGGTATATGTCCATTAGCTTTTATCTGTTCAATTGCCTCACAAGCCATGTTCTTAAATATGGTTATATTAAATTCCTCATCTGGATTAATAACATCTATAAGATAATGCTTAACCCCCTGCATCTCTTCCTGTCTTATCTTTGCTGTTCCTATATCCATGCCCCTATACACCTGCATGGAGTCGGCACTTATAATCTCTGCACCAATTCTTTTTGCCAGATTTATCGACAAAGAGGTCTTTCCTACTGCTGTAGGACCAGTCAATATGACCAAAGGCTGTTTTTCCATGTCAATCCTCATTTCTACGCATACTTTTTACACATAATCAGTCTGCATTTCTGCATATTTTTCATACTTACTTAAGTTTATGTGAAAAACTCACATCTTCATATTCATCTTAACCTACACTATTCGTTTAAATTTTCTTTCTATATCGTATTTGCTCATTACTATAAGAGTCGGTCTTCCATGTGGACAATTATAAGGGTTATCAGCCATCATAAGTTCATCCATAAGCTCCTGTGCTTCCTTATAAGATATTTTATTATTGCCTTTTATAGCAGCTTTGCACGACATTGATGCAACCTTCTCTGTAAGAATATCCATATCCGACATTCTTCCTTCTCTCATAAGACCATCTATAAGATCAGTGAGCATCTGCCTGTAATCAAGCTTTGGAAATCCCGCCGGAATTCCTGTTACTTTATACTCATTACCACCAAATTCTTCTATTTCATATCCCATTCTTGCAAATACAGGCATATTCTGCTTAAGTACTTCTTCCTCGTTCATATTAAGCGTTAAAATAACAGGAGGCATTATCATCTGAGTATCAATATGTTTTTCTTTGATCTTTTTCATCATTCTTTCATATAATACCTTTTCATGTGCTGCATGCTGATCCATCATATAGAATCTGTCCTCAAACTCTATAAGCCAGTAGGTATCAAACAGCTGACCTATTATCCTGTAATTATTCTTATTATTTACATCAAGAAGTTTATCATCAAACAGTGACATCTGTTCAGGCTTTTCCTTAACCTCTGCCTGATACTTTTTTTCTTCGTCTTTTACCATCACCTCTGATCTTTTAATCTCAAAAGGTTCTGGAAGTCTTGTTTCCTGCTTATTTGCACTTGCATTATGAACCATTATATCTTTACCTGTATTTTCAATTTTCCTGTCATAATCCTTAATGCTTTCTTTTGTCTGCTCATAAGCAGCAACAGTATTGCTTATTATTTCAGACTTGCCAACAGTCTCATTATTATTATGTGTCTGTACCTTTTCTTTATTATCTGGTATTTCATCTTTATTTTGATTTGGTATTACCGGCTGTTCCTTGATATTTACAGTTTTATTTTCTTTTCTTATCTGCTGCATTATCTGTCCATCAGCTTCAACCTGTGCCACCAGCTCTTTACCCTTGAGTGTTGAAAGAATTGTATCATATACGAAATTATATACATACTCATTGTCAGAGAATCTTAATTCCATCTTGGTAGGATGAACATTAACATCTATAATTTCCGGATTTATTGTAAAATGCAATACTGTAAAGGGATAATTGTGAGGCATTATAAAGCCTTTATAACCAGCCTCTATGGCTCTGTTTACAATACTGCTTTTAATATATCTGCCGTTTATATAATAGTTCTCATAAGTTCTGTTTCCACGGTTAACAAACGGTTTACCAATATACCCTTCTATCTTAATATTATTAGCAGAGCTGTTTACCTCATATAAGTTCGCTGTTATATCTCTTCCATATACGTTATATATAATATCCTTAAGCTTCATATTACCGGATGTGTGAAGCTTATTCTGATTGTTATTAATAAATCTGAAGGATATATCCGGATGTGAAAGTGCCAGATACTGCATAAGTGAATTAATATATCCAGCCTCTGTTGCTGCAGATTTTAAAAACTTTCTTCTGACAGGTGTGTTAAAAAACAGATTTCTCACAATGAATGTAGTACCATCCGGAGCACCTATATCTTCAACTGATATTCTTTTTCCACCCTCAGATATATATCTTGTACCTGTAATACTGTTCTTTGTCTTTGTTATAAGCTCTACCTGCGAAACTGCTGCAATACTCGCCAGCGCCTCACCTCTGAAACCAAGCGAAGAGACTGTTATAAGATCTTCTATAGACTTAATCTTACTTGTTGCATGTCTTTTAAATGCTATATCAATCTCATCCTTATTAATTCCAGAACCATTATCTGTCACTCTTATAAATGAGATTCCGCCTTCCTTTATTTCAACAGTAACAGCATTAGCGCCTGCATCTATAGCATTTTCAACTAATTCCTTAACAACAGATGAGGGTCTTTCTATAACCTCCCCTGCCGCAATTTTATTAATAGTATTCTGATCAAGCAGCTGAATTCCCAATGTCAGTCTCCTCCTAATCTAAGTCACATACAAAATCTGTCCATAAAAGGCTGAATAACAATACTTACTTTTCACGATTTACTTCATCAGCCATATATTTTAATATTTACCAGCGGTTTTTTATTTTTCCTTGTAATTTATATAATGTATTAAGAGCATCTATAGGTGTCATGTTGCTTATATCAAGCTCCTTAATATCAGATATTATATCATCATCCTTAACCGTATCAAACAAAGACATCTGTTTATCTTCAAGATCATTAATCTTTTTATACTGATTATTCATCTTTTCAAGTTTCTTTGAATATTGTGCAATATCCTTCGCTTTCTGCGATATATCTGCATCGCTAAGCTCTGCAACCAGCTCCTTTGCCCTGTTTAGAACAGCCTCTGGAACACCTGCAAGCTTTGCTACCTGTATGCCATAGCTTTTATCTGCACCACCCTTTATAATCTTACGAAGAAATACAATGTCATCACCACACTCTTTAACTGCTATACAGTAATTGTTAACTCCGTCAAGTGTTCCCTCAAGTTCTGTAAGTTCATGATAGTGTGTTGCAAAAAGAGTCTTTGCTCCTAATATTTTAGTATTTGCTATATATTCAACAACAGCCCATGCTATACTAAGCCCATCAAATGTACTTGTACCTCTTCCTATTTCATCAAGTATAATAAGACTCTTCGAAGTAGCATTACGTAGTATATTAGCCACCTCCGTCATCTCAACCATGAATGTTGACTGTCCTGAAGCCAGATCATCTGATGCTCCTACCCTTGTAAATATCCTGTCAACTATACATATATTGGCTGAATCGGCTGGAACAAAACTTCCCGTCTGTGCCATAAGAACAATAAGCGCAGTCTGTCTCATATATGTTGACTTACCTGCCATATTAGGTCCTGTTATTATTGTCACCCTGTTCGATGAGTTATCAAGATATGTATCATTTGATATAAACATATCATTTGTTATCATCTTTTCAACTACAGGGTGCCTTCCGTTTTTAATATCTATTACACCCTTATCATTAATCTTAGGTCTTACATAATTATTCTGGGTTGCAACAACTGAAAGTGAAACAAGTGCATCAACCATAGCCACTGCTTTGGCAGTATTCTGTATTCTTACTACTTCGGATGCGATTTTTTCTCTCACCTCACTGAACAGGTCATATTCAAGTGAATACAGCTTATCCTCAGCACCAAGTATAACATCTTCAAGATGTTTTAATTCATCAGTAGTATATCGTTCTGCATTGGTAAGTGTCTGTTTTCTTACCCACTCTGGCGGAACCTTATCCTTGAAAGAATTCGTAACTTCAAGATAATATCCAAACACTTTATTGTACTTGACCTTAAGATTCTTTATACCTGTTCTTTCTTTTTCACGCATTTCAAGTTCAGATAACCATTCTTTACCCTTTATCTTGGCATCTCTTAACTCATCAGCTTCATTTGAATATCCCTCTTTTATTATGCCTCCATCGCGCACAGATATAGGTGGTTCATCAACTATAGCTGAAAGTACAAGATTATAAAGGTCTGACAAATCATCCATTTTATTAAAGCATTCCTTAAACATATCCGATTTAAAATTGCCTATAATACGTCTTATATGTGGAATCATCTCAAGCGTATTCCTGAATGCTATCAGATCTCTTGGATTAGCAGTTTTACAGCTTATCTTTGTCATAATACGTTCCATATCATACACAGGATTAAGATATTCTCTTAATTCTTCCCTGTCTATCATACAGTTATTAAGCTCCTCTATTGCATCCTGGCGTTTAATTATCTCTTCCCTGTTTATAAGAGGCTGTTCTATATATGAACGTAACATACGTGCACCCATAGCTGTCTTAGTCTTATCAAGTACCCACAGTAAAGAGCCCTTCTTTTGTTTCTCACGCATAGTTTCAACAAGTTCAAGATTTCTTCTTGATGAACTGTCAATGAGCATATATTTACCAGAAGAATATGGCATCAATGTAGTAATATGTGGCATAGTACTCTTCTGTGTTTCATACAGATACGTAAGAAGTGCACCTGCCGCTATAACACCGACTGTATAATCCTTAACTCCAAGTCCATCAAGCACTTCCATATGAAAATGTTCAAGCAGCTTATTTTTGCATGTTTCTTCATTAAAATACCAGTTATCAAGTGTTGACATGGTAATCCCAAGCTTAGCATTAATAGCTTCCAGATTAATTCCACTCATTGCAAAATATTCGTTTACAATAATTTCTGATGGCGAGAATTTATTTATCTCATCTATCAGCTCGCTTCCATCTGCAAGTTCTGTCACAAAGAAATCACCTGTGGAATAATCAGCTATGGAAACCCCAAGATTATCACCAAGATACACTATACTCATCATGTAATTATTCTTCGTTTCATCAAGTCCAAGCGTATTGATATTCGTTCCAGGTGTTACAACCTTTATAACTTCTCTTTTAACTATTCCTTTTGCTTTCTTAGGGTCTTCCATCTGCTCACATATCGCAACCTTATGACCTGCTGCCACGAGCCTGTTAATATAAGTTTCAGCAGCATGAAAAGGAACGCCGCACATAGGCGCACGTTCCTCCTGTCCACAATCTTTGCCGGTTAATGTAAGCTCCAGTTCTTTAGACACAATAATTGCATCATCAAAAAACATCTCATAGAAATCACCAAGTCTATAAAACAATATACAGTCCTTATACTCGTTCTTAGTCGCAAGATAATGCTGCATCATTGGTGAATATTCAGCCATTTTCATCCTCCAGTCAATAAATATTTTATTGTTACTGTTGTGGTCAAGTCCCACATACTATACGATAATTCAAAGCAGTAACATTTTATTAATCATTCATAGTTCCCATATAATAAAAGCCTTTGCATTCATCCATATGAACATTTACGATTTTGCCTATAAGAGAGCTGTCGCCCTTAAAATGCACAAGAATATTATTAGTCATTCTTCCAGTTAAGAAACTGCTGTCATGGTCATCAATATCTTCAACAAGTACATCCATATCGTGTCCTTCATATCTTTTAATGTGTTCATGGCTTGTCTTAGATACAGTCTGTAAAAGACGGTTAAATCTCTCTTTGACAACATCTTCTGCAACCTGTCCCTCCATCTTTGCAGCTGGCGTACCTGTTCTTTTTGAATAGATAAATGTATATGCACTATCATATTTTGCTTTTCTTACAACATCAAGCGTATCCTCAAAATCCTCTTCTGTTTCACCAGGAAATCCCACTATGATATCTGTTGTGATAGATATATCAGGAATAGTTTTTCTTATCTTATCAACAAGTTCAAGGTAATGTTCCTTAGTATACTGTCTGTTCATAAGTTTAAGCAGTCTGCTGCTTCCCGACTGAAGTGGAAGATGTATGTGATTACATACCTTAGGATTGTCCCTTATAACCTCTATAAGTTCATCCGATAAATCCTTAGGATGTGGTGTCATAAACCTGATTCTTTCAAGCCCGTCTATCTTTGCTATTTCACCAAGAAGCTCTGCAAATGTAACCTTATCATCAAGAGTTTTTCCATAAGAATTGACATTCTGTCCAAGAAGCATGACTTCCTTGACACCATCTGCTACAAGTCTTTCTATTTCTCTTACTATTTCCTTAGGTTCTCTTGATTTCTCACGTCCCCTTACATATGGAACTATGCAGTATGTACAGAAGTTATTACATCCAAACATAATATTAACACCAGATTTGAATGGATATTTTCTTGATGTTGGAAGTTCTTCAACAACTTCTTTAGTTGAATCCCATATATCAATAACCTGTTCATCAGACATAAACCTGTTATAAAGTAGTTCTGCAAGCTTAAATATGTTAAATGTTCCAAACACAACATCAACAAACTTATAAGAAGTTTTTATCTTTTCTACAACCTCCGGCTCCTGCATCATGCATCCACACATTGCAATAATCATTTCATGGTTATTTCTTTTGACCTTTTTTAACTGTCCAAGTCTTCCATATACTCTTAAATTAGCATTTTCCCTTACAGTACATGTATTATAAATAACAAAATCTGCATTCTCTTCATCATCAGACTCAACATAACCTATATCCTTAAGTATACCAAGAAGCTTCTCTGAATCCCTCGCATTCATCTGGCATCCGAATGTTGATACTACTGCCTTTAATGGTCTGTTAAGTTTATCTGCTTTTTCTTTTACTATCTGTCTGCATGCCTTAAGATAGTAATACTGTCTCATCGGTTCATATTCAGGAACCGGAGCTGATAAATCTATATTGTTAATCATATTTTCTATTGTGTTATCCATATAATCCTTAATTACCTTTCAAATCCATATTCATTTTCTATATTGCCTTCAACCTGCAATCAGATTAAGAAAATCATTACATCTGACAGGTCTGCTATAATAATATCCCTGTATATAATCTGCTCCAAGCTCTTTTATCTTTTCTAACTCTTCTTTGGTTTCGACACCTTCTGCACATATCTTAACTCCCATCTCATGTGCCATCTTAATTATGAAGCCAACCAATATGCTATTGTTACTATTATTATGAATATCTGTTACAAATGACCTGTCTACCTTTAATATTCCAAACATCTTATCTTTCATATACTCAAAGTTAGAATAACCCGTTCCAAAATCATCTATTGCCAGCGAAAAATCATTCTGGACAAATCCGTCAAGAACCCTTTTTACTGCTATATTAGAATCCATCTGGATACTCTCAGTTATCTCCAATACATAATGTTTATTTGATGCCGCATACTTTGATATATTATCAAGGACATCTCTCATGACATCACTTTTAGCTATCTGGACAAACGATAAATTAATATGCATAACAAAATCAGGTATTAAACTTATACATTTGTTGCAAAAAGAAGCAGCCGTATCAACAATCCATCTTCCTAAAGGTATTATCAATGAGCTCTCTTCAAGCAATGGTACGAATTCAACAGGTGACATAAAACCATATTTCTCGCTGTTCCATCTAAGAAGAGACTCAGCACCTATTATTTTCCCCGTGGCTGCATCAACTATTGGCTGATAAAACAATTCAAAGCCTTTATAATTGTCGTTTACACTTTTTCTTAGTTCATCCTGAATCTGTAGTTTCTTTAAATAGCTTTCATAATCATTCTGGTCATAAAATTCAAATCTGTTTTTTCCGTTGAGTTTGGCAGAATGCAATGCAAAACGCATCTTTTTAGATAAGTCCTTAAACGAATCCACCTGCGAATCAAATGCACATGCCCCGGCAGATATATTAAAAAATACATCGTATCCTCTCTCGTCTATTGAATTATCTGTGCAGACCCTTATACGTTTATAGAGTTGTCTTGCGTGCTCTGCAATATCTCCACTAACATCAAGCGACAGCAGTGCATACTCATCGCCCTTCATACGATATACCTTAAAAGACTCCTTAAGAGATTCTTTTATAAGAATATCTGAAAGTATTGAAAGCACATCATCTCCAGCCTGTGAGCCATATTTTTCATTTATTTCCTTAAAGTTATCTATGCCGATAAGCATACCATATCCTGTATGAATTTCGTTTTTTATAACTGAATTATATTCTTCTTCAAAAACAGACTCTGTATACAACCCGGTTATATTATCATATCTGTTCTTTTTACCGATTTCTGCCACGCGGCCTATCATATAGTTAATGCCGTTTTTTCTTACAAGGACACCCCGGCAGCTTATCCATACATATCCATTCTTTCTTGACTTCCAGCGATATTCCATATCGTGTTTTTTAATAATACCATTCTGAAGATCACTTATATTATTAAAAACTGCTTCATAATCATCAGGATATATAACATCCTTTAATGTCATACCAGCATTGTCAAACTCTTTGTTTTCAAGTGCAAATGTTTCCGTTACCCTTTTACTGTATATAGCATGATCATTACTCAGATCATATATATATATATAATCATCCGTACATTCATCTATAAATGACAGAAAATTTTTCCAGTCCTCTATATCAGCATCAAACTGTTCCATACTCATTCTCCCATTCTGTATAAGCACCTCATACTAAAGTATAAATAATACATTTGCACTTATATTATCTATACTAATTTCTAACCTGTCCATTACCATATATTATATATTTACCTGTAGTTAATGCTTCAAGTCCCATAGGACCTCTTGCATGTATCTTCTGTGTACTTATTCCTATCTCCGCACCAAATCCAAACTCAAAGCCATCAGTGAATCTTGTTGATGCATTAACATATACGCATGCCGCATCTATCTCATTGAGGAATTTCTGTGCATTAGCATAATCCTTAGTGATTATAGATTCAGAATGTCCTGTGTTGTACTTGTTAATATGCTTAATTGCCTCATCTATATCATCAACAACTTTCATTGATATAATATAATCAAGATATTCACGTCCCCAGTCTTCTTGTGTTGCTGCAACTATTCTTTCATCGATGCCCTGTGCTGTTTCATCACCACGGACTTCAACATTCTTTTGTTTAAGTCTGTCTACTATTACAGGAATAGCCTCTTTGGCAATATTTCTGTTTATAACAAGTGATTCACATGCATTGCATACACCTATCCTCTGTGTCTTGGCATTATATATAATATCAGCTGCCATATTAATATCAGCATACTCATCTACATATATGTGGCAGTTGCCAGTTCCAGTTTCTATAACAGGCACTGTACTGTTGTTAACAACATTTTGGATAAGTCCGGCGCCGCCTCTTGGAATAATAACATCTACATATTCATTCATGTGCATAAGTTCATTAACATACTTTCTATCTGTATCTGTTATATAAGATATAACATCCGGATTAACGCCCTCTTTTCTTAATACATCTGTTATAACATTAACTATTGCTATATTGGAATTAACAGAATCGCTTCCACCTCTTAATATACATGCATTAGCAGATTTAAAGCATAAGCCGAACGCATCTGCTGTAACATTAGGTCTTGATTCATAAATTATTGCAACAACTCCTAAAGGGACTGTCTTTCTTCCTATCATAAGACCATTAGGCCTTGTTTTCATGGATTTAACCTCTCCTATAGGATCATCAAGTCCGACAAGCACTCTTAATCCATCTGCCATTGCTTCAATTCGTGCATCTGTTAAAAGAAGTCTGTCAAGAAGTGCTGTACTCATGCCATTCTTTCTTCCATTGATGATATCTGTTTCATTAGCCTCTTTTATATAATCAGCACTTTTAACAAGTGCATCTGCTACTTTGTTAAGAACATCATTTCTTTTGGCTATGCCTGTTTTGGCAAGTTCCTCTGATGCTGTTTTTGCATCACTGCCTATTATATTTAAATCTTTCATATTAATTAGCCCTCATTTCTGCGCAAAAATCTATTTTCACACTAATCTCACTTACAAACAATATTACAATCCGGATAGTACCTGATAATACGCCTTTAGTATAAAACAGCCGGCATGTAAATCAAAATACTATATACATGTTAAGCCTGTATTATACGTTTATCTGTTATGATTTTATCTGGCTTTATGTCAAACCTTTCCGCTTCAATATGCTCAACAATCTGATAATCAAAGCATATGGCAATCTTGTCAAAACCAGATGCATGCTGCTGCAGATATCTGTCATAGAAACCGCCACCATAACCTATTCTATTCATCTGTATATCAAAAGCAACTCCTGGCATAACAATCAGACCTTCTCTTAAAGTTTCATAATCATTACTTACAGGTTCCATAATTCCCTTATAACCAGGAGAAAGATCTTCATAACCATGTATTCTGACAAACTCCATATATTTTGCATTGTCATTTTTAAATACTTTAGGCACATATACCTTTTTTTCCTGTGCAACACATAGTTTTATCAGCCTGTCCGTCCTGACTTCCTGGTTATAACTTACATAAACAAGTATATTTTCATTATCCATGTATTCTTTAGTTTTTATCAGCCTGTCCGTTATAGTTTCACTAAGTGATGTTATCTGCTCATATGTCATTGATTTTTTTATGTCAGTTATATATCTTCTTATCTCACTTTTCGTCAGCATTATTCTTCATCTTTTCTTCATGTCTTTTCTTAAGATCTATAATAGAGCCATCCGGATTCTTAATCTTAATTGTATCAAGTGTACTTTTCAGGTTGTTTTTGAAAGCTTCTACGTATTCTTTTCTTAATCTTATCTGTTCCTTAGCTTCTTCTGGTGTTAACCCCTCTGCCTTGGATTTATGATAAAGCTCATTGATTCTGTTTATTGTTTCCTGTGTTACCATATTCACCATCCTTAACTAATTACATTGTAAATACCAATAAATCATCCCCATTTATAATACAGGTCTTAAACTCTGCCTTCTTTTTCAATAATGCATGTTGTATATCTGGAAATCTGTACGCTTCTATATAATCCGAGCCTTTCTTTAGAAAAGGGATACCATGTTTTGTTCTTGTCACCAATATTATGTCATTAATGACGTATTTTATTTTCATATCAGATGGAAGTCTGTATTCTTCTTTCTGTGTATTAAGATTAACAAGATAAGTAGCATCATTATCTTTTTTTATAGTATATGGATTATCATTTATCACGTATGTATAATTAAGATCCGATGCTTCTTTAATATCATTATTTATTCTTATCTGTTTAATCTTGTTTTCAAAGTCATATAGTATCACTTCTTCTGACATGGTTGACATATTAAACTTTGAATATATAACCCTGTTACCAGAACGTTTCATATATGCAAATGTTTTCTCACTATCTGCACTGTCAAGTATCTCCATCGTGATTTCAGCAGGATTAAGCATCATTTCTGATACAAACTGTCTTGTATTAACTATGACTATACATTCATAATCATCGTCTTTGATATCTTCCTGTTCACTGCATATATTATCAGCATTAATAAGCTTTTTACCCTTTCCGAACTTAAAAACACAGCTGTTCCCCTCAAGAGGAATGATATTATATAAACCACATCTGCCAAGCAGGGAACCCTTTACTGATATATCCCTGTCTACACTGAAATCCCTTAATGTGATGGATTGTACACTGTCATCTTCACGTCCGATTTCTTCAATAATAACAAAATCATATTCAAGAACATATATATGAATGCCAACTTCTTCTATATGTTTTATTGAATCAAACGAATACCTATATACAAGACTGCTCTCATTATCGTCAAATGAATATCTGTATAACAGAATATCCATCTTTGAATCCGTAAGCTGTTCAGCTGAAACAAAGAAAAGATAATCATGCATATTATGCGCATAATGTATATCTGCAATATCATATTTCTTGATTTCCGGTGAAATCTCATACTTTTCATTTGTTGTTGAATTCAGAATATACATTTTCTTTCCTGTAAAATCAAGGAATTTATAATTATCATCTGTAAGCTGTAATATAAGACCATTGCTTATTGATGAAAAAACGGCATCTTCTGAATTTCTGATAAGCTTAATGTCCATTAAGACCTCCCGATGCTAATCTATAAGTTCAACAAGATTAAAATCCTGTTTTCTGTCACTGACAAATAACGTTCCAACATCCTCACCTGCCATAATTCTTGTGATATTATCTATATCGTTACCATTGGCTATAACCATATCAGCTCCTGAACTCGTTGCTATTCTTGCTGCAATAAGCTTTGTTGCCATGCCACCTGTTCCTACATTACTTCCAGAAGTGGACTTTCCCATATTAAGAAGATTATCATCAATCTTGTTAACCTGGCTTATAAATCTTGCATCCGGATTAGAGTTAGGATCATCTGTATACAATCCGTCTATATCTGACAATAATATAAGCATATCTGCGCCTACTATTGAAGTAACAATAGCCGACAGCCTGTCATTATCTCCAAATGTCTGAACCTGTTTTATCTCATAGGTTGATACTGTATCATTTTCGTTAACTATAGGGATTGCGCCTAACTTAAGGAGCTCATTAAATGTATTCTCTGCGTTTTTCCTGCTTGTATCATGGACAACTGTTGTCTTAGTCATAAGAACCTGTGCCGCTATTGCACTATATTCAGCAAATATCTTCTGATATACCATCATCAGCTTAGCCTGTCCTATAGCCGCACATGCCTGTTTAACTGGCAGTTCGTCCGGTCTTTCATGAAGACCTATAGCTGTTCTTCCAACTGCTATGGCACCCGATGATACAAGTATTACATCTTTTCCTGAATTCTTTAAATCAACTAAGGTTCTTACAAGTTTTTCTATCTTTCTAAGATTGAGTCTTCCTGTATCCTTATGCATCAGTGATGATGAACCTATCTTGATTACTATTCTTTTTCTATTGCGGATTTCTTCTCTCGCATTCATCTTAATTCCTCATTCCATATATCACAATATATACATCTATTCTAATCTGTACATGCATCAGTCATAAAATTCCTTCTGACCCTGATATCATATTATTTTACTATAAAATAATGTACGTGTCAAAATCATAGCTTTTACAGCTTAAGCAAACAGCCTGATAGCAATACTTTCTGAAACCTTGATTCCATCAACTGCTGCCGATGTTATCCCGCCAGCATACCCGGCACCCTCGCCACACGGATACAATCCGTCACAGCATACAGATACCAGTTTATCATTTCTGTTTATTCTTACCGGACTTGATGTCCTGCTTTCCACACCTGCAAACAGCGCCTCGTCCATATCAAAGCCTTTAATGTAACGGTCACATCCTGTCACACCCTCGCTTAATGCACCAGCTATATAATCAGGAAGAATCTGCCTTATATTGGTAAGCTTATATTCTCCCTTTATACAAGGAATGACAGCACCAAGAGATGTTGATGCTATATTCCTTTTAAAGTCTCCAAGAAGCTGGACAGGTATCTTGCCATTGCCCGCATCATAAGCACCTTTCTCAAGCTTTCTTTGGAATTCAACACCATCAAGAGTGCCATATCCGTAATCATCAGGAGTTATGGTAACAATCATTGCACTGTTCGCATTGGATGAATCTCTTTTAGAATAACTCATTCCGTTTACAGCAATCATATTTTTTTCAGAGCTTGCATTTACAACATAACCACCAGGACACATACAAAACGAATACACTCCACGTTCTTTTCCTGTGCTCACCGACTTATAAGTAACCTTATAATCGGCCGCAGGCAGTTTATATGTGCTTGTACCATATGCATTATTATTAATGAATTCCTGTGGATGCATTATACGTAATCCAACAGCAAAAGCCTTTGGCTCCATCATTATATTTTTTCTGTTTAACATAGCAAAAGTATCTCTTGCGCTATGTCCTATTGCAAGACACACATTGTTACATTTTCTGACAATCATTTTATCTGATGCAGCATCATATATAGTTATGCTTCTGACACAATTATTGTCAATGTTTATATCCTCAAGCCGGTGTCTGAAATGTATATCAGCGCCTAAATTTTCACAATATTCTCTTATGTTTTTTACAACATTTGCAAGGACATCAGTTCCTATATGTGGTTTGTTAGAATATAATATATCTGAATCTGCACCAAACTTTACAAAAGTCTCAAGCACATTTCTTATTCTTCCGGTAGGGTCTTTAATAACCGTGTTTAACTTACCATCTGAAAATGTTCCGGCGCCGCCCTCTCCGAACTGCACATTAGATTCAGTATCCAGGTCACCGCCATTCCAGAATGAGCTTACTTTTTCCTGTCTCTTTTCAACTCTATCACCACGTTCATATACAACCGGTTTTAAGCCAGCTTCTGCTAATTTTAATGCAGCAAACATACCGGCTGGTCCAAAGCCTATAATAACAGGTCTTTCATCTTCATTCAGATGTATGGTATTATTTATATGTGCAGTTGGAAATTCATATATAATTTTTTCTGCGTATACGACACTATTATTATTTTTTCTGACAAACTTTTTTAAATCAAGAGCATTTCCATTTTTTAATATTCTGTCTATCTCCACACTGTAAACATACATAATATCTGGCTTATGTCTTGCATCTATCGATCTTTTCACAACATTATATTCTATCTTATAATCATTCTTTAAACCAAGAGTTTTTTTAATACTATGAACAAGCTGTTCTTTGTCATAGTCTGGTTTTAACTTAAGATTACTTACTCTTAAAACATATTTCTTTTTCAATTACTGCACCTATCCTGTTCTTTTATAGCTTCTCTATATATTTCTTTACACCGCACGCAGCAGCTCTTCCAGAACTCCATGCCCATTGTAGATTATATCCTCCGCACCTGCCATCAACATCAAGCACTTCGCCTGCAAAAAATATCCCTTCAACATTTTTAGACTGCATATCTGATGATGAAACACAACTAAGGTCAACTCCGCCCTGGCATATCTGTCCACTTTCAAATCCCTTATTATCAACTATATGTATATTAAATCTTTTCATACAGTCAAGAAGTTTCTTTATCCCTGATATTTTAATATCTGATACAATACTGCCTTTATCAATATTGCACTTTCTGCATACCATATCAGCCAGCTTTTTATTAACCATCCCTTCAAAAAACTGTTCTGCAGTCTTATATCCTTCATTCTTTATTCTGTATTCAAGTATATATTCTGTTTCTACACTATCTATATCAGGGAGCATATCTATATATGCCTGTACATCTCTCTTCTCATCAAGTGCTTTTACAGCATACCTGCTCACCTGAAAAACCGGAATACCAGATATTCCATAATCCGTATATTGTATCTCTCCTGTATCCACAGCTGCTTTTACACCATCTATAAATATCTGAACTGTTCCATAGCTTCTTACTCCTGCCGCAATGCTGCACAGCTTTTTATCTTTCGCAACAAGCTGCACCAGGGCAGGAAGTGGCTTAACTACTTTTATTCCAAGTTTTTTAACAAGTTCATATCCCGAACCATCTGAGCCTGTCTTTGAAGAAGCCTTCGAACCTGTTGCAATTATTACAGCATCAGCTATATAATCAATACCATCACACTCTATTTTAAGCTTACTATTTTTTACTGATGTCCTTAAAATATTGTTAATTCTGGTGTTTGTATGAATACGTATTTTTTTGTTTTCAAGTTCCATTCTCAAAGCATTCTGCAAAGATGCCGCTGTCATCGATAAAGGATAAACATAACCATTCTTCTGTTTGTGATAAACGCCTATTTTTTTAAAAAATTCCAGTGTATCTGATACTCCGAATCTGTCTATAACATCCATGACCCATTTCTTATCTTCATTCTGATACATCGATTCATCCATATTCAGATTCGTAAAATTACATTTGCCATTACCTGTCTGTAAGATTTTAGTCCCGATTCTTTGGGTATGTTCCAGAATACATACATCAATTCCATATTCAGCAAGTGTAATGGCAGCCATCATTCCGGCTGCCCCTCCACCTATAACTATACATTTGTGTTCTTTTATTATCTTTGTATTGCCCATTCATCTCTCCGTTTTACATATCTTTAAAACAAACTAACTGCTGTATGCCTGCAGAAACTCATAGAGCTCTCTCTCTCCATAAAACTCTATGCCATTATTTAACATTTCTTTCATATTCTGTGGCAGACTGTCAGTATTAATAAGTGCATAATCATAAAACACCTGTGTTTCTCCACCATTATCATTATTACCAGAAATACACCTGTATATAACAATACCTTCACCTATGTCACGGACTATATATTTCTGTTCCTGTGCTTGTCCATCATCAATGTTATTGATATTTTCCTGTCCTGTTTCTTTATAAGGTATATCTTTAGACTTTGCATCATCTTTTAATCCGTTTTGTTCTGTTGTATTATAAGTGCCGCCAGAACCTGAATTGATATCATTAAGCCTTTCATTCTCATGTCCTGTTGAAACAAGCATAATAATAAGAATAATAATAACCACCGCAACTATACATATTGATATTACATTTCTTCTACTCATCATTATGATATACTCTCCTTCATAATGGTAAGTATTAACATATCCTTATAAATTATACATCATAATTTAAACGCATATGGCAGCAGTTCTCTGATGTTATATGAATATATCCCGTCCTTATCTTCAACGATTATGCTTTCACCACCATTAAAGAACTCACTCATAACCTGTCTGCATATACCACAGGGATATGTTTTTTTACCCGACGATGAAACTATTGCTATTTTTTCGAAATCATGCTTTCCTTCACTTATAGCTTTAAACATAGCAGTTCTTTCTGCACAGTTTGCTGCACCAAATCCCGAGTTTTCAATATTACAGCCTGTATATATACTTCCATCTTTCATAAGCACACACGCACCAACTGCAAAATGTGAATATGGTGAATATGAATATTTCATAGCTTTCTTAGCCATATCTAATAATTGTCTGTCAGTATACATTATCTTACCTTCCACCCTATAGCCTGTTATTTATTAGTTTTTATCTATCTTGTTATTCCTAGATTATCAAGGACTTCCCTCTGCTTAGCTTCCATAACACTACTTTCTTCCTCTGTCATATGATCATATCCGAAAAGATGCATCATGCTGTGTGCTACAAGAAAAGCCAGTTCTCTTGTAGGTGTATGTCCATATTTTTCTGCCTGTTCAAGCACCTTTTCTACAGATACTACTATATCACCAAGCATAAGCTCCCCGGAGTCAGGATTAAAATAATCCTCTGTATTCGTATCGAACTCCTCTTCCAGTGAATTAAAATCAGAAGGCTCATCATAATCAATCATTGGAAATGATAGCACATCTGTTGCCGAATCCACCTGTCTATATTCATTATTGATCTTATGAATAGCTTCATTATCAGTAAGTGTTACATTTACTTCTACCTCATAAGGGCATTTTTCATAAGCAACAGCTTCATCTATAACTTTATTGATTATTGACTCATAGTCAAAATCAAGCTTTTTATCTGTTTCATATTCTATATTAACTGTCATTTCTTCTGTTTCCTTTCTTTTCCTGTTTTGTCTTTCTTTCCCTTTCAGTTCTTTCCATACGTCTTGTCTGTCTCTCCTCATATTCCTCATATGCCTTGACTATCTTTTGCACTAACGGATGTCTTACAACATCATGATTAGTAAGTTTAACAAAACCTATCTCTTCAACCTTTGATAACACTTTCATGGCTACATCCAATCCGGATGTAACGTCTTTTGGAAGGTCTTTTTGTGTCTGGTCACCTGTTACAACTACCTTTGAACCAAAACCTATTCTGGTTAAAAACATCTTCATCTGTGCAGGAGTTGTATTCTGTGCCTCATCAAGTATTATAAATGCATTATCCAGTGTACGTCCTCTCATATATGCAAGTGGCGCTACCTCTATTAGTCCTTTTTCCATATTGGAATTAAAGCTTTCTGCACCCATAATCTGGAATAAAGCATCATATAAAGGTCTTAAATACGGATCAACCTTGCTCTGAAGATCACCCGGAAGAAAGCCGAGCTTTTCCCCTGCTTCTATTGCTGGTCTTGTAAGTATTATTTTATTGACCTCATTGTTTTTAAAAGCCTGTATAGCCATAGCCATGGCAAGATATGTCTTGCCAGTACCAGCAGGTCCTATACCAAAAACTATCATTTTATCGCGGATCTGGTCAACATAGTTCTTCTGGCCCAACGTCTTTGGTTTAATAGGCTTTCCAGCTATTGTCCTGCATACTGTATCTGAATCTATCTCTAACAGACTATTTTCTTTATCATCAAACGAAAGGGATATAGCATAGTCAACATTCTGCCTGCTTATCTGATTACCACGTCTTGCTAACTCAATAAGATTATCAAGAACACCCTTAGCCCTGTCTACAGCAGTTTTTTCGCCAATAATCTTAACCACTCCATCCCTTGATATAAGGTCAACTTTAAGATTCCTTTCTATCTCTTTGGCGTATTCATCAAACTGTCCAAACACCATACCGCTGTATTCTGCCGGCATATCAACTATAACTTCTATGTCACTCATATGTCCTGTTCCATCCTTTACCTATCTGATATCAGTTTCAGGTTCAATAAGAATCTCAAGTTCACCTGAACACTTATAATATTTATCTGATGCATCTATATTAACACGACAATCCATTATTTGCACTCCTTTTTGCTCAATATGCCTAATATACGTATTAAGTCTGTTTATAAGAAGCTGTCTGCACTCATTTTCATCCCTTTCTTTTATGACACAATCATACTCACATTGTGTCTCAAGCCCATACATGACTTTTGAATCTATATTTCCCGGCATATATAACTTATTTTTTTCAGTTATGGCATCATATAAAACATTATCATTAAAAGCTGGTCCTGCTTTTAACTGCCCATATTCATTCTCTAATATTAGTCTGTATCTTTTTCTTCCCGTAAACAGCTTACCATCATATTCTATATCAACATAATCATCATAGGGAATTATTGTTTTTATCAATATATCAGCATCCGGCTTTACATACGTTTCACTAGTAACCGCTCCCGAATCATCAGTTATTGAAATCATACCATCAACAAGCAATTGACCATAAGACACTTCATCCCCAACGTGTACAACCGGCGTCCCCTCTCTTGTTATTATACTATAAATATTTCCATTATATATTGAATATATATTATCATCTGCATTTTCATTATTATGATAATTCAGGCCTGTATCAGCTGCCAAAGACCTATTCATGGAATAATTTTCTTTTATATAAACTATTACCCGCGAGCCTTTAACAGCAACACATGCCCACGTAACATCAAAATCATCCCTTATCTTTTTTTCAAGTGCATCACAATCGACTGTTTTTACAAGCTTTGCACACGATATGCCATTGTCTGCCATATATCTTTTTATAGTCTCATCTGTATATATATAATTTCCGTAACAATCAATATGCCACACAAACATTCCTAAAACCTTAAGACTTATAAACATAATAAATGCGCCAGCAAGAAAAGAATAATGTGTACGATATCTGAAAACATAATATCTCGGACATGCTTTCTTTATAACTTTAATATGTACATGTGTAAGTCTTATATATTTTCTCAATTTAAAAAAATCTTTTCTTGTCACTCTTATAATTATTCTGTTTTCATGCTGCCTGTCATATTTTATGTGAATAAATGTAATATCATCTTTTCTGCACATATTAATAAAGCGCTTTATCTCTTCGCCATTAACAACCAGTTCTATATAAAATATATATTTAAGATGATTTCTCATAACAATCCTCATTTTATACTATCTAACCTGAAAGATAATTATCATAAAACACTAATCAAATGTGATTTCTACAATTTTTCCTTTTATGGAGATTTCATCCTCATCCAGATAACCTATATCAAGTTGTTCTCCATTAACATATACAATTCCTCTTTTTGTGAGCACTTTCACACATGTATTATCATATTCCATTATAGATTTAATATTTTCAATATACATTTCCTTATTTCCTATCAATGTAAGAACAGGTAACGATACCGATGTTCCTGGTATAGTTACTAAATCTGTCATAAAATCTTCTTTATTTTTTTTGATTTTAGTCTGTTTTTTCACACTGTCCTTCCATTCCTGCCTGATTGATACAGCATATGCCTATCTTATTCTAAGCAAAACGAATTATTATATATATTATATATGTTAAACAAATGTATAGTATTCATACAAAAAATCCCGATATATCTTTCGATATACCGGGATTATAATTTCGCTATAAATATTAATTGAACTTACGTTTTCTAGCAGCTTCTGACTTCTTCTTACGTCTTACGCTTGGCTTTTCGTAATGTTCTCTTTTACGAATTTCCTGCTGAATGCCAGCCTTTGCACAGTTTCTCTTGAATCTGCGTAATGCGCTATCTAAAGACTCGTTTTCTTTAACGATGACATTTGACATACCTTTTCCTGACCACCCTTCTGTTGCGTAATTGTGCTGGGCAATACATATAGGGTTTTACCT
>ERZ808240.1958-NODE-1958-length-23928-cov-5.259205_pt1 | contig 23928 bp, 20 predicted proteins | sample MGYA00521084_ERZ808240 | MGnify/ENA primary metagenome ERZ808240 (study PRJEB31516, sample SAMN03275571) | gut metagenome | biome: mammalia-associated habitat; material: feces | host: Papio cynocephalus | place: Kenya | collected 2012-08-06 ... | reverse complement strand
GAACATAGAAATGGACTATATCCGAAAGTTTGCATCATTAAAGTTTCAAAAGTAACTTTCTATGAAAGCTGACTAGTTAATCTTCTGCAATGCTATTATGAGGATTGCCCTTTGAGGCTGATAGCAATAGGTCGCCCTATGGCTGGTCACATGATTTTGTTGAATTGCCTTAATAATATAGGAGGTCAAGTGTCTTTCTGAATGTTTTAGTATGAAAAACACAAACACAAAATCTATGGATTTAAACAAGGAGACCGCTATGCGACTTTGGAGTAAGTTCTATGGCAAAACCACAAAGGTAAAAGATTTTACTGGACGTGAAATTGCTAAAGGTGCTTACAATAATCGTAACAGCGAATTTGGATGGAATGTTGATCATATTCTTCCGCAAAGCAGGGGTGGCAAGACTGCTGATTATAATTTAATAATTTGCCATATTTCAACTAATGATGAAAAGACAGACAAATTTCCAGTATTTAATGCCAATGGAAAGAAGTTTGAGATTTTAAAGGTTGAAAATCATTATGAGATTAGAGAAATATCTAAGCATGATAGTGAGCAACAAAATGAAGATAATGAAACAAACTTCTATGATTCTGCTTATGGAGTAAGATTATATAAGAACTTAAAAGGTATTCAGAACAAGCATCGATTTGTTGGTTCTATTCTTATTAGATTTAAAAATGTCCATAATACTGCAATTGTTGATTTTATTGAACAATTATTTGATAATGAAAATCTGAGTTATTTTTCATCAAGCAAGAGTAAAGAAACATTTTTATTGTTTCAAAATAATAACTGGGAAGAAACTAGAATTATTATTAGAGATTATGATATGGCTAAAAAAGAGGATATACAAAATATGCTTGATAAATGCATTTTGCTCAATACATATCTTGGATATTACTTTAAAGCAGTTAACTGCGTTGATGAGTATGAAATTAGATTTAGAGTTGATTATTTTGAAAACAAAACAGATATGTACAAGCAATCTCAGAATATTGATTTCAAAGAAATTAATGGTGAATTTGGTGCTCCGTTTTTTATTAATGATTTAGTTGTCGTAAATACTGATGCTAATACAAAGGTAAAACCTACTGAAAAATGGATTAAATTTAATTACATATTTACAAATTTAGCTAAAAATTTAGAGAAGGAGGCAAGTAAGTAAGATACTTGTAAACCCCCTAGATTAAAATAAAAAAAGGTTACAGGCGACGGTAATCTTTAACTCATATAAGGGTGTTAAAAGGTGGTAATAAATTACACGATTACAAGTATGGGTGCTAAGCTTGTCGAATGCTATGTACGCTTACATAAGAAAAGCATAGGTTTGATTTAAAGTAAATTGTGTCTGACCTTTTCATTGCAGATTTATTGCTTTTATTCTCGTAACTTATTAACAATTCTCGTAAAAAATGCTATAATTTACGAGAAAGGAGTTAAAAATGAGAGAATTCGATTATAAAAAACTTACAAACTGTAAATGGGATAGCACAATCATTGAGTATCTTGTCAAAATTCACGAGATGAAAGGCCAACAAAAGTTATACTTTTCTCAAAAGCAATTGGAACTTGATAGACTTGTTGAAATTGCAAAGATTCAAAGCACGGAAGCCAGCAATGCAATTGAGGGTATTGGAACAACGGAAACAAGGTTAAAGCAACTGATTTTGCAAAAGACGACACCGAGAAACCGAAACGAAAAAGAGATTGCTGGATATCGTGACGCACTTGCCACAATTCATGAGAGTTTTGAGTATATCACAATAACTCCGAACTATATTTTGCAACTTCACAAGATATTGTATTCCCACAATACCGAGGCAAATTTCGGAGGATGTTTCAAAAACTCGCAGAATGAGATTTCCGCTATAGACGAAAACGGTAATAAGACTGTTTTGTTTATGCCGCTCGATTCGTTTGAAACACCGATGGCGATAGAAAATCTTTGCAAAACGTTCAACGAAGCAATTGAAGACGGAAGTGTGGACGCACTCTTGTTGATACCTATCTTCATACACGATTTTCTTTGCATTCATCCTTTCCGTGACGGCAACGGTAGAATGAGCAGACTTCTGACAACATTGCTTTTATATCGCTCGGGATACTTTGTCGGGAAGTATATATCGCTTGAAAGCAAAATTGCTAAATATAAGGATTTGTATTATGACGCATTATATGATAGTCAAATCGGTTGGCATGAGGGAAAAGACGATCCGACTCCCTTTATAAAATATATGCTTATGACGATTCTTTCTGCATACAACGATTTTGAAGAAAGATTGAGCCTTGTCAGCAAGAAGAAAACAGCGACAGAACTTGTCGAAAGTGCATTCGAGACCAAAATCGGAAAGCTCACTAAATCCAATATTGCCGAGCTTTGCCCGACAATTTCTATTAGTGCGGTTGAAAAAGCAATATCAGCCTTGATAAAGAACGGAAAAGTAAAAAAATACGGTCAGGGAAAGAACACATATTATGTGCTACTAAAACAATTATTATCGTAAAGGAATAATAAAATTACGAGAAACAACAAAATAATGAGAGAAAGCATTTACCAATCGGTGAGTGCTTTTTTATACGAAACAGGAGACTTTATAGGATTATTCAAAAAAAAGCAATAGACAAGCATAAGGTTGAGAACCAAACAACAGGAAGCAATTACACCTTTTACATGGGTGGTTCATCGACTAGTAAAAATGTAAACGAAAGAAGCACGATGCAGATAACCGGGTTTATTCCTGCGTGAGGAACTGATAGAGGCGTTGGTTAGCTTTCCGATGCACCTATGCTTGATATAAGGAGGATGGCAGAAAGGAAATGGCGATAGACACCAACTTATACCATTTTCTCCATGGCGAACCAAACAAAGAAATGAACTCATTTATATTTATGGAAACGCTCATGACCATTTGCTTTTATGGAGGAAATGCCTATGCACAAATCATAGGAAACGGCAAAGACGAGGTCGTTGCCCTTTATCCGCTGATGCTAAACAAGATGCAAGGCTATTCAACTGCTCATCCTGTTTTGTTGATACTCTGGTATATGCCGCGACTTGTTTTTTCTGTGCTGCCTGGTTGCTGTTTTTTTGATTTTGGTTTTGCAGCTATTTAGGTGATTGTTTTCCTCATTCGTCAACCTCTAGCCAATCTATAACAGGTCCGTATTTATTAGAGATTTCTTTACGGATGTATTTGAATTCCTCTTCGTTGATTTGGCCTTCTTCAAGAATGGTTGTTAATAGCAAAACCAATAATCTATATTTCATTTCTGACTGAGTTTGTTTTTAGTCCATTTTTATCTCCTGAGTGTGGTGTCTATCACTCCAAAAAGATTGATAGTTAAGCAATCTAGCAAAGAAAAAGCTAATATTGAAAGAAAAACGAAAAAACGAAAAACGCTATCCCTTTCACCTTCGAAAGATAGCTTTTTCATACCTTTTATGGTATAAATTATTCAAGCAGTCTAGAATGCTTATGGTCATAGAATATTATCCACTAATGAGATTGGATCGGAGGTTTTTATTCCATTAGTTAGAAGGAGTGATTATTGATGATTTTTTATTTTTCGGCAATAGGCAACACAAAACATGTGGTTGATAGAATAAAACGGGAAAACGAGGAAATCGTATTGATTGAAAATGCTGAGGGAGAAATATCAAAGCTAATAACGCAATTAAATAATGAAATTACTGGCAAGCATATGTCTTTAACTACACCTCTATTTATTGGAAATTTAGGTAAAAAGATATATGACAATAAAACCAGAAAGACATCAAATTTATCTGTTACTAATGATTGCATTGAATGTGGATTGTGTGCAAGAAAATGCCCAATAAAAGCAATTGAAATGATTGGCAAAAAACCGATTTGGGTTAAAGAAGAATGCACCATGTGATTAGGATGCCTCCATGGATGTCCGAAATTTGCCATCTATTATGGTAATGGGAAAGCAACGAAGAAACATGGCCAATACACTTTTCAAAAATATACCTCTAAAAAACATGATTAAAAAAGATTTCTACAAAAATGTAAGAGCTAGATGATATGACGCTACAACTGTACGCATTTTCAGTAAACTGTAAGCACTTTTTAAGGAGTGTACCCAATTGTATTAAAATAGGTAATTTAACACATTATAGTAGAATAGGTCTGATATAGTGTTATCAGGCTTTTTTATTGCATAAATAGCAAAATATACGTTTAAAATGCGATAATTCACTTTAAAAAATGGATTTTATTAGTTTTGCAGGCTGTTAGTAAATCTTATTTGAAGCCACTATTGACAGCTTTTTATTTTGACTTTACACGACTTAAGCTCAAGGGTACTAACCTTCTCGAAATGCTATATATGCTTACATCTAAAATTTAATACGGAGAAACCCGTGTTTTTTATATCTAAGATATAAGTCAATTCAATAAACTAGAGTAAACCACTTGCTATAAATAAATTTATTCAGTGATGCTATCGAATTGGTAATTTTACACTACTTCGTTTGATTCAAGATAATAAACTTATTATTTTAATGATAAAAATAGGACGTAGCTAGATGATAAACTGATAATTTTAATTTCCCATTAAACCACCATCAATTGGTAAGATGGCACCAGTGATATAACTTGATTCATCACTTGCTAAAAACATGACAAAATCAGAGATGTTATTTACAGTTCCTGGCTTAACATTCATTGCAGTCATTGCTTGAATATTAGCAAGGCCGAATTTAGAAGCATTTGCAAATGCTTCAGGTGACATAATCTCAGTTGCTATTCCACCAGGGCAAATGCAATTACAGCGGATATTTGAATTACGATATTGATAGCCTATACTTTTTGTCATACCGACAATAGCATGTTTTGCCATTGTATAAACAGTTCCTGCTTTTCCACCACCAAGACCAGCAATAGAACCAATATTGATGATATTCCCTTTTCTATTGCTCTTTAAAAAGTATTTGCAAGCTTCTCTTGATGAATAAAATGGTGAATATAAATCAATAGCAAATACTTTATTTAGAAGTTCGTCACTGACTTCACCAATAGGTCCAAAATCATCCATTGAACCAGCGTTATTAACTAAAATATCAAGACCGTTAAATTTCTGGATAGTTTCATTAATTAAATTGATAGTACTTTTTTCATTTGATAAATCAACTACAAACGGATTGATTGTTCCTTTAAAACCAGCTTTAATAGCTTCATCTTTTAATGATTCAAGCTTTTCTTTCCTTCTAGCTGCTGCAATAACTGTTGCTCCGTTTTTTGCAAAGTCTAATGCAATTTGTCTTCCCATACCTGATGATGCACCGGTTACGATGACAATTTTGTTTTCAAATTTCATATTAAAAGTTCTCCTTTGATAAATTATATCAAAAAAGAAAGAGCTTTCATAAATATTTATAAATAAAATTTAAAGATTAATTACTTACCATCATTCATATAAAGAACACCAATGCAGTTAGGACCACAATGACATGCAATAGTTGAACCACTTTCAGTTACGATGATATTTTTAAATCCTTCTTCAATGAGTTTGTTTTTAACGATTTGAAGAATTTCATCAGTGATACTTGTATAAGTTACAAACACAAGTTCTTTATTGGGATTAGGATATAATTTTAAGGTTCGATCAATATAATCAACAGCTGTTTTCTTTAAATTTCCACGGACTGTTTGCTTGGCTTCTAATTTACCAGTTGTGTTATTACAATAAACACAAGGTTTTAATTGAAGAAGATTTGCTCCTAGCATTTTAAGAAGTGAACATCTTCCACCTTTGTGAAGATAAGTGGCTTTATCAACAAGACATGATGCTTCAATAAACTTTTTCTTTTCATTACAAGTTTTTACTATTTCGTCAAATGATTTTCCTTCTTTTACTAAAGAAGAAGCTAAAATTGCAAGAAGAGCAATTCCAGTCGATAAAGATAATGTATCAATTATAGTAACATTATCAAAATCTTTACTTGCCACAACGGCATTTTGATATGCACTAGAGATTCCGCTCGACAGAGCAAAATGAATGATTTGATCATATCCTGCATCTTTTAATTTTTGAAAATGGCTCTTAAACTGAGCAGCATTAACAGCACTCGTTTTGGGAAGCTTTCCTGTTTTTTTAGTGAAGTCAAACAAATCTTCATTTTTAACTTCTCCATCAAAAACAGTTTTATCACCCATAAGAATAGTAAAAGGTAAAGTGAATATGTTATATTTATCTAAAAGTTCTTTAGATAAATCAATTGATGATTCAGCGGATATAGCAATCATAGTACACCTCCATAATAATTATTTTACATTTGTAAAAAATAATTATCTAACTATTATACATGAATAAGTTAAATAATGGTGAAATATTATTTGCAGCTAACGTGCAAATCAATATTGATATTTTCTACACTTGATTTTATCATAACTTTGCCATCACCTTCTTTATTTATGCTTCTAATATAAATAGAAACTTGGCCAGCATGAAGTGAAATAGTTTTGGGTGATAATAACATTATTGGGCCTGAAACTTCTATATTAAGTGGTAAGAATGAATAAGTCATAACTCTTTCATATTGATCATGTAATGAAATAGTTATTTTAGTTGTATCATAGCATTCATCATTTATAAGTTCACTTTTTAATACCTTAGTATCTAAGTGAAACTTGTTACTGGGACCAAATGATTTAGAAATGACTTCTTTATTTTGTATATATCCTTTAAAAGTATATATGACTTCATTTTTATTATCACCAAGTATATAGGAATTAAAAATATCGACTAAATCATCATATTTTAATTTATATTTGATCATCAAAAGAGCAATATTTAATTTGTCTTTTAAAGTAAGCTTTGAAAATCCATATATTGCTAATTTAGATAGAAGATTAGATAATTTATTTTGATCATTTTTTGAAAATCTTTTATCTTCAATAGAACCAATGACATTATCAATTTTAATAGGAGGATGCTTTAAATATTTGTATTCATTATTAATTGGATAATATTTTTTTACTTCTTTGTTATTTCGATATAGGATTATATAATCACAATTAGTTGCAACATATATTTCTTGATAAAACATTTCCTTAAAATCACCTCTTTCCATATTGTTTAAAACTTGCAAGACAATTTCATTCTCATTTTGTGATTTATAAATAAATGAAGCATATTTAGGATTCCTATAGATATCATTTAAACCATGGTAGCAGATTCTATCACCACTTCCAAATTCTTTATGAGTATTATAATCAAAGGCACACCAGGTAATACAAGCAGAAATATCATCATATTTATAATAATCATCAAGAACTTTTGCATGACGTAAAGCATGCTCTAATCTTACTTGTTCATTATCAAAAGCTTTAGTTGGATACATATGTCCCATATATTCACTTACAAGATATGGCTTTTTATATTTGCTTATTTTTTTCTTTTTATCTAAGCCATGTTTTCTGCTATTACAAGAGAAATCATTATATGCATAGATATCTTCAAGAAGCTGACTATTTTTAAAATTTCTTACCCCTAAGGTTTGCCTGGCTTTGTCAATATCATGAGCAATCTGATTGCTTTTTAAATAAAGTGAATAATCATCTTTGGATTCATCAATTCTGACACCATGTGAAATAACAGATGGATGGTTAAATGCAGTTTTTGTCATCATCTCAACATTTTTAAAATGCATGTCTTTCCATATTTTATCATCGTTAATATTTTGCCAACCTGGTATTTCATCAATGACTAACAAACCTATTTCATCGCACCTATTTAGAAAACTTTCATCTTGCATGTAGTGAGAGGTTCTAACTACATCAACACCTATTTGATATTTGATGATATCAGCATCATCTATTTGTAATGATTTAGTAGCTGCATATCCAATATAGGGATATGATTGATGTCTATTTACACCAATTATTTTTCTTTTTTTATCATTTAAATAGAAACCATCATTTTTAAAGATAGCTTTTCTAAAACCAAATCTAGTTTCATATTCTTCATAAACATCATCTTTTTTATAGATAGTTTTAAGAAGATATAGATTAGGGTTATCTATATCCCATAATTTTATATTAGAAATGTTAGATTCTAAGCCATCAAAAGAATTAATAATTTCATTATTAAAATAAACATCATTATGGATATTATCTACATCTTCAATATTGCTATCTAGCTTTAATAAGATGTGTCCATCTATTGAAGAATCTACATAAACTTTTTTAATATATTTATGTTTATATGAGAGCAAACTTACTGTTTTGTATATTCCACCAAAAGTTAAATAATCAACGATTTTAGAAAAAGGAGGATAAAAAGAATTTTCAATAGTCGATAATACAACTATCAATTTATTATCTTTTTCTTTAACATATTTTGTTATGTCTATATCAACAGGTATATATAATGAAGGATAATTTCCAAGATAATGATCATTGATATAAATTTTTGCTTCAATCATAAAAGAATCAAAATGAATGATGTAATTGTTTTCAAGTGAAAAATCATTAATATCAAACATTTTAAAATAAGAATATATACCTTGATATTCTTTTTCATCAAAATAATTTAAAGGCATCAATTTAACAGTGTGTGGTAAATCGATATTATTTGCATCAGCTGGTATTGTTTGCAGATAACTTTCATCAAATCCGCATATAAATTTCCAATTAAAGTTTAAAGGTTGTTTATTCATAATTTTAAATTTATCAAAAGATAATTTGATTTACTTCCTCCATATATAAATGACTTTAATTATATGTATACCAATAATATAATCTAAGCTTTAACTAATTAATTATTACATGAAAAAAGAAAAATATCAATTATATTGATAAGTAAAGCAAACAAAAATGTAAGCCTTTACTTTTTTAACCGTAATAATTTTTATATAATAGTAAAAGAAGGTATTAAATATGGAACACACAAATTGGTATAAAGACGCTGTCATCTATCAAATTTATCCACGTTCTTTTAAAGATTCAAATGATGATGGAATAGGTGATATACAAGGAATTATTTCAAAAGTTGATTATTTAAAAAAATTAGGTGTGAATTGCATCTGGCTTTCTCCTGTTTATGATTCACCTCAAGAAGATAACGGATATGATATTTCAGATTATTATTCAATATATAAACCATTTGGTAATATAGATGATTTAAAAAAACTAATAGGAGTCTTACATGAAAATGATATAAGAATCATCATGGATTTAGTCGTCAATCATACTTCTTTTAAACATGAATGGTTTAAAAAAGCATATGAAGATAAAAATTCAAAATATCGAAACTACTATTATTTTAAAAAAGGTAAGGGTAAAAACTATAATAAAAAGCCTAATAATTGGACTGGATTTTTTAGTGAATCAACATGGACAAGAGTTGATAATTCACCATACTATTACCTTCATTTATTTGCCAAAGGCCAACCGGATTTAAATTGGGAAAATAAAGAAGTAAGAGAAGAAGTCAAAAAAATATTAAGATATTATCTAGACATGGGAATAGATGGATTTAGATGCGATGTAATAACTTTAATTAGTAAGAAACAAGATTTTAAGTCTCGTTTTCCTAAAGTCGCATTAACTGGTAAAGACGCTTTTGTAAACGGTCCAAGACTTCATGAATTTTTACATGAATTATATACTGATGTATATAAAGATTATGATTGCATGACAGTTGGTGAGACAGTTTTATCTAATGTTAAAGAAGCAAAAGAATTAGTTATCCCTGATAGAGAAGAATTATCAATGGTCTTCAATTTTGATCATACTAATGTTGATAATTATTTCGGTATCAAATGGATTGAAAGAAAGTTCAAGCTGAAAAGATTTAAGAAAGTCTATGCTAGATGGCAGAAAGCTATGTATGAATGTAAAGGATGGAATTCATTGTTTATTGAAAATCATGATCAGAGAAGATCAACTGGAAGATTTAACACTTCTTTAGACCCTAAATATAAAGATTTGTCTTCAAAAATGTTAGCAACTACTTACTTTTTAATGCAAGGAACACCATTTATATATCAAGGACAAGAACTTGGTATGACAAACGCTGACTTAAAAACATATGATGATTTTGAAGATGTTGAATCCAAAAATATGGTTACTTTAATGCAGAATAATATCTTTGTTAGACCAATTTTAAAAAAATCATTATTTAGGCAATCTAGAGATAATGCTAGGACTCCAATGCAGTGGGATAAAAGTCAATATGCTGGATTCTCAAGTGTTAAACCATGGATGAAAGTAAATGAAAATAAAAACTATATCAATGCCGAAGATGAAATAAAAGATCCTGTTTCTCTTTTTAATTATTATAAAAAATTAATTGACATCAGAAAGAAAGAGGCAATTATCAAAGATGGTAAATACATTGATTTAAATTCAAAATCAACTAAAGTATTTGCATATAAAAGAATCTCTAATAATGGAGAAATCATAATCATTTCTAATTTTACAAATAAAGTTGTAAAGGAAAAACTACTTTCAAAATATAAAGATTATTGTGTTTTATTATCTAACTATGAAAATAAAGATAATATTAATCTTAGACCTTATGAAACCATGGTCTTAAAAAAGGAGAAACAAAATGAACATAACTAAAACTTATAAAGGAAATGATGTCCCGAAGTCGACTAAGTGGATTTATTCAAGTGTAGCAACATTCAGAGATGCTTGTTATACATTAGTATCAATGTTTTTGGTAACTTATATTCAATTTTCAGGTATCTTGACTAAAGGACTAGATACAAGTGATTCTAAAAAGTTGACAGCAACATTTGTTTCCATGTTTGCAGTTATTACAGCACTTGTTATTGGATATCGAATATTTGATGCATTAAACGACCCATTTATGGGTGTTATTATTGAAAAAGTTCATTTTAAAACAGGTAAATATAAACCATGGATTTTAATAGGTTCTATTACAAATAGCATTACAGTTATTGCTCTGTTTTTAGCACCATCATGGTTTAGTTGGCTTTCATCATGGGCTTATATAGGCTGGTTTGCTGCTTTTTATCTTCTTTGGGGAATGACGTTTACAATGAATGATATTGCCTATTGGGGAATGCTTCCTTCTCTTACAAGTGATGAAAAGAAAAGAAATGCTATCACTACTATTATGACAATTTTCTGTAGTGTTGGACAATTTGCAGTCGCAGGTTTGTCACCTATTTTATCGGGTAAATTTGGATATAGTGTTTATCCTACTATATCAATAATAGTCACTGTTTTGTTTTTGATATCACAAATAGTACTATTTTTATTTTTAAAAGAACATGAAAGAGATGTTGAAGAGGAAAAAAGACATCCAGCCCCTAAATTTAAAAATATGTTTTCAATTATGAAGAAAAATGATCAAGTGAGAATAATGGTCATTGTATTATTCATTTATTATTTAGGGAGTGGTATTTTAAACACATTAGGTTTAAATTATTTTTATTTTGCAATCAATTATTCAGTAGGTTCATCAGTGATGATGTATTTTACAATCATATATGGAGTAGGATATCTTTTAGCTCAGTCATTATTTCCACTGATTAGTAAAAAACTTAGTAAAAATAGGATCCTCTTTTTATGCTTTATTGGTGTAGTTGTTGGGTATATCTTGTTCTTTATTTATAGTTTACCTATTGGTGATAATAAATACTTAGGACCTAGCCCTCTTACAAGTGATGGCAAATTAAATATTGTCTACTTGATTCTTCTTTGTCTTATAGGACTTATTATCTTCTTTTCGCAGGGGTTATTTTATTTGGTTATATTGATCATGATGACAAATACAATTGAGTATAATGAATATGTTTTTTATGAAAGAAAAGAAGCAGTTATTTTTTCACTAAGACCACTTACAACCAAGCTTGCAAGTGCACTTCAACAAGGTATCTTATATCTATTCTTATTGATGTCATCTTTATATGAAGTGATTTCAAATATATCAAATTTACAAAATCAAAATGCATTAAATGAGATAAGCTCTAAAGAGCTGACTGATGGCTGTGACATTCTTCTTTCAACTTTAAAACCATGGCAAGTGATTGTCTTTAAATTAGGTGTATCGATTTTACCATTAATTTTATTTATAGTCGCTTACTTTATTGTTAAAGCTAAATATAAAATTGATGAAAAAACATATGCAGAGATGGTAGAGGAAATTGCAAAACGTAAAGAAAATATTTCAAACGAAGAAGTAAATAATCAACTAGATTCAAATAATTAAAAAATTATAAATCTATTGCATTTTCATCCAATAGAAACTTTTTAATTCCAATGTATAATATTCCTTTGTCATCATGATAAGGAACTATATTATCTTTTGTAATTATTATTTTTTTTAAAGGAATCTTGGATTTTATTTAATGATCGTGTCTCTTGATTTCTTTTTTCATCACTATCTATATTTAATGCTGATTGGATATAATAACGACTGCTATTTTTATTTGCAATAAAATCAACTTCCAGTTGAATTTTTTTACTTCTCTTGAATTCATCTTTAAAGTTATAAGTAACTATGCCAATATCAACATCAAAACCTCTTAATAATAATTCATTGTATATTATATTTTCAATGATGTGATTTTCTTCTTACTGCCTAAAATTGTGTCTTGCATTTCTTAAACCAACATCAGTAAAGTAATATTTTAAAGGAGTATTGATATATTTTTTGCCTTTAACATCATATCTATATGCTTTATTTAAAATAAAAGCATCAATTAAATAATCTAGATAGATATTAAGTGTTTCTGATGAAACACTTATATTTTTAGTTGATAGAAATGTATTAGATAGCTTACTTGGATTAGTTAAAGAACCGATTGAAGATGATATAAAATTTAATAAATCTTCTAAAATTTCTTTATTATTTGCTATTTTGTTTTGGACTAATACATCACTAATATATGTCTTTGTAAATAAATCTTTAAGGTATTTACTTTTTTCTTCATGTGTTTTCTTACCGAGAATAAGTGGCATTCCACCATAAGTTATATATTCTTGTAAGGCATCAGTTTCATTGCCTGTATATGCTGAGGAAAACTCTTTGAAACTCAAGGGATTGACTTTGATTTCATCACCTCTATCTTTAAATTCAGTCAGTATATCAGATGATAACATTTTTGAATTAGAACCAGTCACATATAAATCAACATTTGATAGTTTCATTAAACCTAATAAAGTGTCAACAAAACTGATTTTAGCACCTTTTTCATTAATATAAGGATTTTGAATTGTTTCAACTTTTTGAATTTCATCAAGAAATATATAAAAAAATTTACTTTTATCTTTAACTAACTCTCTTATATGGTTATCTAATTCTATTGGATTTCTATATTTTGCATTTATTGTTTCATCTAATGCAAGTTCAATTATTTGACTTTCATTAACGCCAGTTGAAATTAAATAATTATGATATATGTTAAAAAGCAAATAAGACTTTCCACATCTTCTTATTCCAGTAATGACTTTTATTAAACCATTCTCTTTTTTAGCGATTAATTTATTTAAATAATAATCTCTTTTAATTTGCATATAACTCCTGATATTTTTCGTAAATACGAAATTTTATCAGCTGTACTATCTAATAATGATTATTAAATTTAATAAAACAAGCACAAAAAAAAGTGTAGTAAAAATCATTACTACACTACATGTATAGAATTTAATTATTTGTTTCTCTTGATCTTATTTTTAATTCTTGAAAAGATTGAAGAACTCTTTTGAATTTTATCAACGGATAATTTAGAGAATTGTTCACCATTTGATAATTCATTAAGAAGTTTTTCTTCCTCTGATGATAATTTCTTTGGGAATTTAACAATTATTTTAACGTATTGATTGCCGGTTTTACCATTTGGAAGAGTAACACCTTTACCAGTCATTTTCAAAATTGTATTAGGTTCAGTAAGGGCTGGTATTGTTAAATCACAATCACCTTGAACTGTTGGAACAGTGATAATACATCCAAGAAGAGCATCGATTACGGAAATATTTAAATCAAGTTTAATATCAGCACCATCACGGATAAAATCAGGTGAATCTTTGACTCTCAGTTGAATGATTAAATCACCATTTTCACCACCATTTATACCAGGTTCACCTTTACCAGCAATGCGAAGTTTACTGCCGCTATCAACACCATGAGGAATAGTTAGAGTGATAACTTCTTCTTTTTGAACTCTACCACTACCATGACAATGTGGACACTTATTGATAATAGTTTTACCACTACCATGACAATCAGGACAAATAGATTCACTTTGCATCATTCCAAAAATTGATTGAGTACGTCTTAATACTCTTCCTTTACCATTACAGGTAGGACATGTTTTAAAACTTGTACCATTTTCAGCACCAGTTCCTTTACAATCAGGGCATGATGCAACATATTTGATATTTAAATCTTTTTTGCAACCATTTACTGCATCTTCAAATGAAATATCTAAACCGACAAGACGATCTTGACCACGTTGTGGCATTGAGGAACGACCGGCTTTAGCATTTGGAGCTCCTCCGCCAAAGAATTGTGAAAAGATATCACCTAAATCACCGAATTCAAAATCTTCAGCATTCATGCCAGCTCCAGAAAATCCAGAAAATCCACCTTGACCATTATTATCAAAAGCGCCCATTCCAAAACGATCATATTGAGCACGTTTATTTTTGTCAGATAAAACTTCATAAGCTTCAGTGACTTCTTTAAACTTCTCAGCAGCATCAGGAGCTTTATTTAAATCAGGATGATATTGTTTAGCTAATTTTCGATATGCTGATTTTATTTCATCATCACTGGCAGTTTTTGACACACCAAGGACTTCATAATAATCTCTTTTTTCAGCCATAGATAGCCTCCTTTATTAAAAGATAAAGGCTAGTTTGCACTAGCCTTTAATTATTACTAGTTAGATGAACCTTTATCGCTTTCGGTAAATGTTGCATCGACAACATTGTCATCTTCTTTCTTTTCAGAAGAATTATTTTGGTCAGAGGAATTTGCACTACTTGCAGCACTAGCTTGAGCCATTTGACTTGCTGCTTGTTGAAGCTGAGATATCTTAGCTTTGACAGCAGCGATATCATTCTTGTCTAAATCAGCCTTAATTTCATCTCTGATCTTAGTTGCTTCTTCTCTAGTTTTTTCATCGACTGGATGATCTTTATCGTTTAAAGTTCTATCAATTTGATCAATTAGAGTTTGAGCTTCATTTCTGGTCTCAATCTCATCTTTTCTCTTAGCATCAGCATCTTTATTAGCTTCAGCTTCTTTGACCATTCTATCGATTTCTTCTTTAGATAAGCCAGAAGAATTAGAAATGGTGATGTGTTGTTCGTTATTAGTATCTAAATCTTTAGCAGTGACTGAAACAATACCATTGACATCAATTGAGAAAGTGACTTGAATTCTAGGTTCACCACGTCTTGCAGGTCTAATACCTTCGAGTTTGAATCTACCTAAGAATTTATTGTCTTGAGCCATTGGTCTTTCACCTTGGAAGACTTGAATCTCAACACCAGGTTGATTATCTTCTGCAGTTGAGAAAGTTTGTTGTCTTGTTGTAGGAATGGTAGTATTCCTTGGAATAAGTGGAGTGAAAACACCACCAAGAGTTTCAATACCTAAAGTAAGTGGAGTGACATCAAGTAAGACGACGTCTTTGACATCACCTCTGATGACACCACCTTGAATAGCAGCACCAACAGATACAGCTTCATCAGGATTGACTGATTGATTTGGTTTTTTACCATTATTTAATCTAGTAATCATTTCAACAACAGCTGGCATTCTAGTTGAACCACCAACTAAGATGATATCATCTAAGTCAGAAACAGAAAGTTTAGCATCAGCTAATGCTTTTTCAAATGGAGTTTGACATCTATTTAATAAAGAAGCAGTCAAGTCTTGGAATTTAGCTCTAGTTAATGTAGTTTCAAAGTTGACAGGTCCATTATCATTAAAACCGATATATGGTAATGAGATGATTGTTTGAACTTGACTTGATAAGTTGATCTTAGCTTTTTCAGCTTCATCTCTTAATCTTTGAATAGTGGCTTTATCTTTTGGATCGGTTTTTGAAATATTTATACCACAATCTTTCTTGATTTCACTGATCAAATAGTCCATAACGGCATGATCCCAGTCATCACCACCGAGGAAAGTATCACCTGATGTTGATAAGACTTCAAATGTGCCATCACCGATATCGAGAATAGAAACATCTAAGGTACCACCACCTAAATCAAAGACCATAATCTTTCCACTCTTTTTAGAATCCATTCCGTATGCTAAAGCAGCAGCAGTAGGTTCAGAGATGACTCTGACAACATCAAGACCAGCAATAGTGCCAGCATTTTTAGTTGCTTGTCTTTGATCATCATTAAAATATGCAGGGCATGTGATGACAGCTTTAGAGATTGGTTGACCAACATATTTTTCAGCATAGCCTTTGATATAGGTTAAGATTTTAGCTGAAATTTCTTCTGGTGTATAATCTTTATTTAAACAAGCAACATGTACAGTTTCTCTAGTACCTATTTTTCTTTTAATTGAAGAGATGGTATCTGGATTTGTAAGAAGCATACGTTTTGCAGCGTTACCAACAATTTCTTCACCATCTGGTTTAAAAGAGACAACAGAAGGGCAGGTATTAGTTCCTTCTGGTGATGGAATAACTTTGACCTTTTGGTCATCTTGCATATATGATGCAACGGAATTAGTTGTTCCTAAATCGATTCCTAAAATAATTTCTTTAGCCATAGTAGTTTTCCTCCTTATTTATTTTCTACTTTGTTAGTTTCATCATCTTTTGATGAAGATGTTTGATTTTCATTACTTGAAGAAACCTTCTTCTTAGTTATAACAACAGAACTTGCACGAAGTAATGAGTCATGCAGTTTGTATCCTTTATAATAAACTTCAGCAACTTTATTGTCTTCATCACCTTCAACTGTTGATAATGCTTCCATTTTGTGTGGATCATAATCATCACCAATATTTGGAGAAATGACTTCAACATTCATCTTAGCAAGAAATTCAAGCAGTTTAGAATGAATCATTTTGAATCCGACAAGATAGTTTTTAATAGCTGGATCTTTAGGCTCTGTTTTAAAGGCCATATCGAAGCTATCAAGAACAGGTATAAATTCAGTTAGTAGGCTTTTGTTAGCATACTTTTTAAATTCATCGCCTTCTTTTTCAACTTGCCTTCGGGTATTAGATAGATTGGCATAAGCTTCATAATACTTATTCTTCCAATCATCTTTTTCTTTATCGGCAAGTTCAAATTTTGATTGATATTCTTTATTTTTTTCTTTCAAGTCAGAGACTTCTTTTTCAAGCTCATCAACCTTTTTTAAAGCTTTCTTTTCTTCTTTCTTTTCCTGCTTTAGCTCCTTTTTAGTTTTTTCTTCTTCTAAAGTTTCATTTTTTACGTTTTCGTCGCTCATTTAATAGCTCCTTTCTAGAATCAGTTATTCTATTTTGACAAGAAACAGTTGCTAGTGATCCTTCTTTTGCTTTGATTCCATTAATATAAGTTTCTAATAAATAGCACACATAATCTAAGCAAGAGAGAATCTTTTTATAATCCATTCTTTTAGGACCAATAACTGAGATTTGTTCATCATCAGCAATTGTTTTAGTTACAATAGCTAAATCACCAGCTACATCATTTGTAAACGATATCCTAACATCACCTAAATCATCGCTGGAAGCAAAATCATGCTGAAGCATTGATGGCTCTGATAATGTAGATAAAGCTTTGATGATTGCTTCAGGATCTGAGTGATATTCGCTGTGCGAGAGAAGGTTATATTTTCCAAACATTCTCCACCTATTTGTTCCTGTTAGTGAATAAGAAGTAATTGATTCTTTTAAAGCAGTCAAACAAATGATACCAACATAACCAAATTCTTTTTCAATCTCAATGTGATTTTCATCAATATATGCTAAAGTTTCCATCAGTGTATATCCACGAAGCTTTTGACTTAGAAGATAAACAAATTTTATTGCTTTAGATAAATCAAAGAAATGAGATTTATTCAGAAGAAATGTTTTGTATTGAACATTTCCTTTGTCGGTAACAAACAAACCGAGTACTCTTTCTTCGTTTAATGGAAGCAAATCAATTTTGATTAATCTTTCTTCATTTTCTGGTTTCATCTTGACGACAACCATATTTGTCATTTCAGATAAGATTAAACACACTTTTGAGACTACTTCCTCAACTCCAAGAGTCGGATCTGATAGGTAACTGACAAGCTCACGCTGAAAATCCATGTCGATACTATCTAACATCTTGCTCTCTTCTAAATGTTCTAGATAACGTTGATAACCTTTAGCAGAAGGTACTCTTCCAGAAGAGATGTGAGTCTTTTCTAGATAACCTTCTTCTTCAAGCTTAGCCATTGCGTTTCTAATAGTGGCTGATGAACAATTGAGAGAGTAATTCTTTAATAGATTTTCAGAACCGACAGGTTCAGCTGTTTTGATGTATTCTTCAACAATACATCTGAGAATTTGATCTTTTCTTTCTAGTTTCATTTTAGCTTTCTAGCACTCTAAACATCCGAGTGCAATATTATTATAAATAACTTTTTAGCAAATGCAATAGTAGAGTGCTAATTTTTTAAAAAAGTATCAGCTTTGTTGATTCAATCAATAAAAAATTATCATTTTATTAAAAATTGCTATAATCTTATTGAGGTGATTAATATGATTATTGGAAATATTGTTGATTTTGGTAAGAAAGACTTTAGTTATTCTAAAAATCTGACATTAGCATTTGATTATTTAAATAAGTTAGGTGTTGATGGCCTTTTAAAATTAGAAGAAGGTAAGCATCTAATTAAAGATGATGGTGAAGTATATTTAAATAGATCATCATATAAAGGTAAAGAATTTAAGGATGCTAAAATTGAAGGCCATGAAAAATGGTTAGACATTCAATTAGTTTTAAGTGGTAAAGAAAACTTTGGATATGTTGATAAAAGAAAATTTGATGATAGTAATATAACTTCTAGTTATGATGAAGTTAAAGATAAAGCTAATTATGAAGGTGAGCTAGATGCAATAGTGATGCTCACTTCTGGATTCTTTGCTTTAGTTTATCCTAATGATTTGCACAAACCATGCATCAAAGTTGATGACAACACTATTGAAAAAGCAGTAGTCAAAGTAAAGATTGATTTTTAATATTATTTTTTGACAACAATTATTGTTATAACAAGAGATATCATTATAACGGCAACTAAAATACAAGATACTATTTGTATAATTTTATTAACTTTCTTAGCTTTTTCAATTTTATTTTTATTTAAAATTGAATTGAATAAATTGTCAAAGGCGATAAGATTATCATAAGCATCACTTAAATTATAAAATGTCGAAGCTTCAGTAAAATATTCCTTGGATAAAGAAGCATATTTTTCTGATTTCTCTTTGTATTCTTCTTCATTTGCTATTTCATCATTAAATATTAAGTTTATATAGCATAAACCTAAAGCATTTAAAATTTCACCATGTTTTAAATCTGGTCTTTCTTTTAATATCTTTTTAAAAAATAGAATTTGCATATTTGAATTATTCTTGTTGGAATATAAAGGTATGTATAATAAAAGAAGTTTACCTATAAAATAAAATGAATATAAATCATTATTTAGGCTATCTAAAAGCAAAGTGAAGTCATTATAAAATTTTTCACTATCACTATTACATTCTTTTAATGAATCAATTAGAATATTAACCTTTTCATTACTACTAGATAAGTTGGAATTATAGCATCTATTGAATTCGTTATAGAATTCCTTGATTTCAATAATAGATGGATCACTACTAATAAGTAGTGAATCTATTTCTTTTAAAGAAAAAAGTTCGCCGCCTTCTTCAAAAGATTCATTTAAGTGCCTCAGCAAAAAAAGAAGCCTTTCTTTTTTTAAAGAAGAGCTATTTAAATAAGATAAAGCATCTTTGTAAGAAACTTCAACTCTATTACCTGATTCATAAATAGATGAAAGGAATAAAGAAACATCATCATTTCTATTATCTTTTAATTGATTGATGTAGACATTAATATCATCAACGGATTTAAATTCATTCAAGTAGTCTGATTTATTCATAAGTAATTAAAATTATACAGGATAAATCAATAAAATAAATTTTTATCTTATAAAAATCTTGGATTACTTAGCTTACTTGTTGTGATATAGCCTTATTTATAATAATAAAAAAGAATATAAGATTTTATATTTATTTGAATCTAAAACTGATTCTGATAAAAAAATATAACAACTATAACTCCTATAGTTTAAATTAAAATTGTAATATTTATATTTGCAATACTAGTTGACTAGCATGCTGGTAAACACTTTGAAATTAACAATTGAACCCATAATTTTTATATATTGTACTTTTATCTAATTTAAATTGACTTATATTCTTTTAAAAGATAGGGAATATTGATAAAATAATATAGTTATTTTTTAAAAAAAGATGAATACGAATTTAATGAAAAAAGAAAATAAATCTATTTTCAAAACAAGATATGTTTTAGGCAGAACTCCTTATCTTCTTTTTGAGATTTTATATTTTATATATGCTGTTTTTACAGTTGTGTTCACTGAATTATTTGAAGGAGAACAATATGGTGTTTTACCATTTAATATCATCGGTGATTATATTGGTTTCCTTCTTTCTGTTCTTCTTTTATCTGGCACTTTATTCTTTATTGCAAGAAAATATTTTAATGTTAAAGTAAACATCCCGATTTTTACCATGTGTTGGATTTTATTTTTAGGCAATGCAATTGCTCTATTATGTTTTCCAAGCACATTAGAAAGGTATAATCCGACGGCTCCTGATTTTGTTTATCATTTAAGCGAATCTAGAAGATGGGAATACTTATTTATGTATTTAAATTCATGTATGTTTCTTTATTTAACATATGCTTGTGTTCCTAAATGCAAGGTTGATAAATCCTATTTTAAATATATTGCATATATATTTTTATTCATAATTTATTTTTCACTTATTTATTCTTATTTGACTGAAAGTGATGTTTATAGTAGCTTTTTTAGTTCAAACTTAGATAAGGATAGCCACATTGCTTCTTTTCTAGGTGATAAAAATATATTTGGTATGGCCTTGTTTTTAGCAATGATTATCCATATGAAATTTCTATATGAAACAAGAAGATATATAAATCTAGCTTTTTCTATTATCCTATTTGCTCATATTGTTTTATCTGGTTGCAAATCAGCTACTCTTGCAGGAATAGTTTTACTTTTTGGATATCTTATTGTCATCGCTTATGAAAAATGGAAAGTGAATAAGAAAATCTCAATAATTATTCTTTCTATATTAGCTCTCTTAATGATATTTCTAACAATGATTATCTTTATACCAGCTTTACAAAAAATATCAATTTTAAAGAAGCTTGCAAATACTATAACTGGTCAATTTACTGAAAAGGATTCGACATTTTATTCTAGATTAAAAATTTGGGAAAAGTTTTTTGATTTGGTCAATTTTTCACCTTTATATTTCATCTTTGGCTTAGGAACCATGAATTTTAATTTAGCATTTTTATATGCTAGAGATAATAATGATGCTAAATTCTGGCATATGCATAATGGTATTTTAGAACCATGGGGAGAAGGTGGAATCATCAGATTCGCTATCAATATTATTTTCTTTTGCTACATTATTTATACTTTATTTAAAATGTTTAAAAAGACAAAAGATAGTCGACTAATCTTATATTTTGTAATACTGATGTCATTTGTAGTAAGACAACTTCTTGAACCAGAATTCTTACTATCAACATCGATGCTTTCTATTTGTTCAATAATTGTAATAGCTGTTCCTATCTTTACTTATAAAGCTCAGCTAGAAAAAGAGATTGAGATAAAAAAAGAAGGCGTTATATTACCTATCAAGTATCCATTAATTAGGTTACTTTATCTTCTTCCAACTGCACTTATTACTGCTGGTATATTAACTGATAAACTCATTTATCGTGCTTCACTCATCTTAGCTGGTTTTATCATTCAAGTTATTGGATATTATTTCAATATGAGAAGAAAATCATACATGGATAAAGATGAAAGAAAATACAATGAGTTTTCATTTTTGATGATTTTAGATATAGTAATTTCATTAGAGGCCATCATCTGTTTATTTGTTTTTGAAATTGATGTTGCTGAATATTTATTCTCAATTCTATTCAGTTATACTTTTGCTTTCACATTTTACTATTTTAATTTAGAAACATCTAAATTAGATGACGAATTATCATTTATTAAAAAACATGAAATTGCTTATGAAAAAGATTATCTAAAAGCTAAAGTAAGAAATGAACAAATTGTTTTTAATTGCTCAAATAAAGTTGAAGTTTGTCAGGAAGAGATGATCAAATATTATGATGGAAAATAGAAAAGTAGGCAGAAGTTTAACTAGCATATTTGGAAAAAATGGTATGATTTCAGTTGAGATTGGAAACTTCTTTTATTTCTTTTTTATTCTCCTTCTTCTTGCATTCTGTTTCTTCTCAGTCAAATTATGTAATAAAAAAGGTAAAAGATTTGCATATAAATATATTTTAACAATTCTTTTTGCAAATTTTTCACTCCATTTTATCAAACAGCTATTACCTTCTTATTTAAATAATTTTCCTAATTCTTTATGGAAATCAACATTTGAAAATTTATGTGCAGCTTTGATAATTTTAGCTCCATTCATTTTCATGTCGAAAAATAAATTATTTAAAGACTATATGTTTTACATAGGCATTGTATCAGGTTTTGGTGTTTATTTGTTTCCATTTGGTTCAACTGGAAGAGATTTAAGAGATTTAGATACCCTCATTGATGTTTTAAGATTCTATCTTTGTCATATGCCTTTAGTTCTATGTGGATTTTTGATGGTTCAGCAAGGATTTCATAAGCTTGACTATCATAGATTATGGAAGTTAGTATTCACATATATCTTCTTTCAAACCATCATCTTTTTAAACGATCTCCTGTTATTTGTTTGTGGTGTACCTGATTTTAAACAGGCATATGGAGCAGTCAGTGATAAACAAGCTTGGTTAAATTTCTTATATCGAAGTGGACCCGCTAATGAATCAGTCAATATGGGATTTAAAGAGGATTTTGATAAGATGTTAGGCTGGCTTTACATTCCTTATCTAATGACATATGAAATAGGTGATAAAACTTACTTTATTCCAGTTTTATATCAATTTTTACCAGTTTTTCTTCTTCAATTTCCAATAGGAATCACCTTAGCTTATCCATTTCAAAAAGAACAAATGAAACTTGATTATATCCGCTATAAAGTTGATAGAGAATTTAAAAGAAAGTGAGCATTTATTGCTCATTTTTTTTAAAACAAAGTAAAATATTAATGTAATTAATGGAGGAAATTAAAATGGAAGAAAAGTTAATTGCATTATGTGAAAAGCAGATCAATAAAGAATTATGGTCTGGTTATCTTTATTTAAATGTTGCTGAGTTCTATCGTAAAAAAGGTTTAGATGGATTTCATGCTTGGTTTATGAATCACGCTAAAGAAGAGCTTGATCATGCTGAAAAATTCTGTGAATTTTTACAAGATCGTGATGTTGAATTCAAGCTTTTATCAATTGATGCTCCTAAAGAAAAATTTAAAGATTTAAAAGATCCATTACTTTTTCAAGTTGAACATGAAAAGAAAGTGACAAATATGATCAAAGATATTTATGCTGAAGCTATTAAAGAAAATGATTATTTAGCTAAGAACTTTTTAGAATGGTTTTTAGGCGAACAATTTGAAGAAGAAACCACTGCTAAAAATATATTAGATAATTTCACTTTATTTGCAAGTGATGGATCAGGACTATATAAAGTCAATGAACTATTAAAAAATGAAGCAAATAAGAAATAGTTAACAAAATAAAAAAGG